>Ga0233422_10000001_pt1 | contig 270897 bp, 268 predicted proteins | sample Watercolumn_Mata_2_FD_182724 | JGI IMG/M metagenome (GOLD analysis project Ga0233422, IMG submission 182724) | Freshwater microbial communities from Lake Matano, South Sulawesi, Indonesia - Watercolumn_Matano_2014_110_MG | ecosystem: Environmental > Aquatic > Freshwater > Lake | place...
GCCGGGCCCCCAAGAAACGCCAGGAGATCTGGCGCAAACACGGGGTGGTGCCCCGGGGCGTGGACATCGAAGTGGTGGAGCTGATGCACCGCACCCACATGGGCGTGGACCAGGACTACCACAACCTGATCAAGCAGTCCACCCGTTGCGCCCTGGCGGACGGCTGGTCCGGGTCCATGATTTCCACCGACCTCCAGGACATCATGTTCGGCTGTCCGGTGCCCATCGCCGGGGAGATCAACCTGGGCGTCTTGAAAGAAGACCACGTGAACGTGGTGATGCACGGCCATGAGCCGCTCTTGCCGGAGATGCTGTACGTGGCCTCCCAGGAGAAAGAGCTGGTGGATTACGCCAAGAGCAAGGGCGCCAAGGGGATTCAACTGGCGGGCATGTGCTGCTCCGCCAACGAAGTCTTGATGCGCCACGGCGTGCCCGTCGCCGGGAACTACCTGCACCAGGAGCTGGCGGTGATTACCGGCGCGGTGGACGCGCTGGTGGTGGACGTGCAGTGCGAGATGCAGGCCCTGGCCAACGTGGCCAAGTGCTACCACACCAAGATCATCACCACCGACGACCGGGCCATGATGGAAGGCGCGGCCATGCATATCCCCTTTGACGACCATCATGCCCTGGACGTGGCCCGGAAGGTGCTCCGGGAAGCCATCGACAACTACCCCAACCGCCGCTCCCCGGTGATGATTCCCCAGTATTCCAGCCCCACCATCGTGGGCTTCTCTTACGAGACTATCCAGTACCTCCTGGGCGGCTCCATCCGGGGCACTTACTACACCCTGAACGATAACGTCATCGGCGGCCGCATCCGGGGCGTGGCCGGGGTGGTGGGCTGCAACAACTGCCGCACCGCCCAGGACACCTCCCACATGGTCTTGATCAAGGAACTGATCAAAAATGACGTCATCGTGCTGTCCACGGGCTGCGCGGCCATGGCCGCGGGCAAATACGGCCTCTTAACTCCGGAAGGCTCCAAGTATTGCGGCGAGGGTCTGGCCGAGATCTGCGAGACTGTGGGCATCCCGCCGGTGCTGCACATGGGGGCCTGCGTGGACAACTCCCGGATCCTGATGGCGGCCACCGCCTGTGTTAAGGCCGGGGGCCTGGGCACGGATATCAGTGACCTCCCCGCCGCGGGCGCGGCGCCGGAGTGGATGAGCGAGAAGGCCATCGCCATCGGCCAGTACTTCGTGACCTCCGGCGTGTACACGCTCTTCGGCGTCACCTTCCCCACCACCGGCTCGGAGATCTTCACCGACTACCTGTTCAAGGGCATCGAGGAAGAGTACGGCGGCAAGTGGGACTTTGTCCAGGATCCCATGGAGATGGCCAAACGCATGATCGCCCACATCGACCTGAAACGGAAAGCCTTAGGCATCGACAAGGCCCGGGAACGGGTGCTCATGGATATGGAAATGCGCCGTCAACTGGAAGCCGCCGCCGGCGAAGAACACTAAAAAGAAGGAGGCTGCCCTCTCCGGCAGCCTCCTTGCAGATAATTTCCTTTATGAAAAAGGAAGGAGGACGCCAACGTGTCTAAGATCATCATCTCCGCTGCCATCCGCGGCGCTCATAAGATCGTCAATAAATGTGCTGAGGCCCTTAACGCCGCCCGGGACAAATATGGTGAAAACCAGGACATCGGGTTTCCCAATACCGCTTATTACCTGCCCATTATCTATTCCTTGATGGGCGTCAAGATCGAAAAAATCAAAGACGCGATACCGGTCATGGAACGCTGCAAGGCCCTGCTGCCGCCGGTTCCCGCGGAAAAGCACCATCTGCCTTACCTGGGACCCGGCCTGGACGCGGGTTTGGCTACCCTCATGGCCGAAGAAATCTTCGAAGCTGTCCGCTACGTGACAGAACCGGACTACTACGTAGGCGGTGAAGAAGTCTATAGCAAAGGCGACACCAAGATCTGGCTGGGAGCCGCGGAAGACACCATCTTCCGGAAACGGGGCATCGAGTTCGTGGACGGTTCGGCCCCGGGGTTTGCCGCCATCGTCGGCGCCGCCCCTTCGGTCCAGGAAGCCGTGGACCTGGTGACGGAATACCAGAAAAAGAACCTCTACATCTTCTGCGCCGCCAAATCCATTGACGGCAAGACCTCCGTGCCCGAACAGCTGCTGGAAGGCGGCGTGCAGATCGGCTGGCCGACCCGTATCGTCCCCTTCAGCCCGGACATCTCCGGCGCGGTCTTCGCCCTGGGGTTCGCCAACCGGGCGGCCATGGCCTTCGGCGGCGTCAAGCCGGGCGCAGCCTTGAAGATGCTCCTGTACAACAAGGACCGGATCTTTGCCTTTGTCAACGCCGTGTCCGAAATCTCCGACGAATGGTACGCCAATGCCGCGGGTTGTATCAACTGGGGCTTCCCCACCATCACCAACCAGGATATCCCCCAGGTGCTGCCCACCGGTATCTGCACCTATGAGCACGTGGTTTCCAATGTGCCCATGGCGGAGTTGGGCCAGAAATCCATCGAAGTCCGGGGTCTCAAGGTCGCGGTCACCGAGATCGACATCCCGGTGAACTTCGGCGCCGCGTTCGAAGGTGAGCGGGTCCGTAAAGACGACCTCTATGCGGAGTGCGGCGGCGGCAAGACCCAGGCCGTGGAGTGGGTCACCAGCAAACGCATGGACGAAGTGGAAGACGGGAAAGTGGAAGTCTTCGGTCCCGACCTCCCTGATCTTCCCCAGGACAAAATCCCCATGCGTCTCCCCTTGGCCGTGGTGGTGGAAGTGGCCGGCCGCAACTTCCAGGCGGATTTCGAACCCATCCTGGAGCGGCAGATTCACCACCTGGTGAACTATGCCCAGGGCATCATGCATATCGGGCAGCGGGACATCGCCTGGTACCGCATCGGCAAATCCGCGGTGGAAAAGGGCTTCAGCCTGAAACACATCGGCACCATCCTCCATGCCAAGTTCCACCAGGATTTCGGCGCCATCTTCGACAAAGTCCAGATAAAAATCTATACCGAGAAGGAAAAGGTGGACGAGTTCACCGCCATCGCCCGGAAGGTTTACCAGGAACGGGACGCCCGGGTGGAGGGCATGACCGACGAAACCACCGAAACCTACTACTCCTGCACCCTGTGCCAGTCCTTTGCGCCTAACCACGTCTGTGTGGTCAGCCCGGAACGGACCGGACTCTGCGGCGCTTACAACTGGATGGACTGCAAGGCATCCTTTGAAATCAACCCCACCGGTCCCAACCAGCCCATCCAGAAGGGCGAGACCATTGATGAGAAATACGGGATGTGGCAGGGAGTCAATGACTTCGTTTTCAAGGCTTCCCGCCAGAAGGTGGAAAAATACAACTTCTACAGCTTGGTTTATGATCCCATGACCACCTGCGGCTGCTGTGAGGCCATCAGCGCGGTTCTGCCCATGTGCAACGGCATCATGACCGTCAACCGGGACTACACCGGAGAAACCCCCTGCGGCATGAAGTTCACCACTCTGGCGGGCGTCATCGGTGGCGGGCAGGTAACCCCGGGCTTCGTAGGCCACAGTAAGTATAACGTCTGCCAGCGGAAATTCGTGGTGGGCGACGGCGGCCTCAAACGGGTGGTATGGATGCCCAAGATCCTCAAAGAAGAGCTCCGGGAACGCCTCCTGAAACGGGGTGAGGAATTGGGAGTCCCCGATCTCATCGACCGCATCGCGGATGAAACCGTGGGCGTCACCGAAGACGAGATACTCTCCTTCCTGACGGAGAAGAAGCATCCGGCTCTGGAAATGGAGCCCATTATCGGTTAACCTCTGCGGGGCCGGGAGGCGCGGCTTCCCGGCCCTTCTGATACCGGTCCCGGCGGGCAGGGCAGGGCGTCGTCCCCAGTTTAACCCGCTTGGGCCACCAGCCATGGATAAGGAGAGAGACGATGGCTTTAACGGGAATCGAAATTTTCAAACTTCTCGCCAAAACTAACTGTAAGGAATGCGGTTTTCCCACCTGTTTGGCCTTTGCCATGGCCCTTGCCAGCGGAAAGGCGGAATTGGATGCCTGCCCTTATGTTTCCGACGATGTGAGGGAAAAACTGGCTGAGGCCTCGGCCCCGCCCATCCGCCCAGTGAAGATCGGCATGAAGGAAGGTACCAAAACCGTGGGCGGAGAAACTGTGATGTTCCGCCACGAGAAGACCTTCTTCAATCCCACCCTCATCGCCGGGCTGGTCACCACTGCCCAGGCGGACGGGGATGTGGACAAACAGCTGGATGCCTTCATGAAGTTGCAGTACGACCGGGTGGGTCTCCTCCTGCGGCCGGAATTGATTGCGGTGCAGGACGCCAGCGGCGACGCCGGCAAGTTCGCCGCGCTGGTCAAAAAGGTAATGGACAAGACCGACGCGGGCTTGATCCTTTGCAGCGACAAAGCGGACGTGGTCAAGGCTGGAGCCGAGGCGGCCAAAGAGCGGAAACCCTTGATCGGCGTAGCCACCGCGGCTAACGCCGACGCCTTCGGCGCGCTGGCCAAAGAAATGGGGCTGCCCCTCATCGCCAAGGCGGAAGGCTATGACGCCCTGGCGGACCTGGCCACCAAGCTCACCGGCATGGGCCTCAAAGACCTGGTCCTCGATTCCGGCACCCGCAGCTTGAAGCAGGCCCTCCAGGACCAGATCGTCATCCGCCGGGCCGCGTTGGTGCCCAAATTCCGGCCCTTCGGCTTCCCCACCATCACCTGCCCCTGCCAGATGACCGATGATCCCATGATGGAGGCCCTTTATGCCTCGGTCTTCATTGCCAAATACGGCGGCATCGTGGTCCTGTCGAATTTGGACGCGGCGGTGGTCTTCCCCTTGCTGCTGGAACGGTTGAACATCTACACCGACCCGCAGAAGCCCATGATCATCAGCCCAGGCATCTACGAAATCGGCAACCCCGGCCCCGACTCCCCGGTGGCCGTGACCACCAACTTCGCTCTCACTTACTTCATCGTCTCCGGCGAAATCGAGGGCAGCAAAGTGCCCACCTGGCTGCTCATCCAGGATACCGAGGGTCTGTCGGTGATGACCGCCTGGGCCGCCGGGAAATTCTCCGGCGACACCGTGGCCCATTTTGTTAAAAAATGCGGCATCAATGACAAAACCAAGACGCGCACCATCATCATTCCGGGTTACGCCGCGGGCATCAGCGGCGACCTGGAAGAGGAATTGCCCGACTGGAAGGTTCTCATCGGGCCCCGGGAAGCATCCCATATCCCGGCATTCTTGAAATCCCTGTAGCCTGTGATTGGGAAGCTCCTAATTATCTGGGGAGAAAGCTAAAAGGCTTTCTCCCCCTCTATACTATCTGCACACTGAAGAAGGGGGTCACCTGATGGAAAAATTCTACCGTATTGGCGAAAACCTGAACGTGGTGACCAAGGTTTACGGTCAGGCGATGAAGGAGCGCAACCCCAAGCCTCTCCAGGAATTGGCTCTGCAAGAGGCTGAAAAAAAGGTGGACTATATTGATGTCAATATCGGCCCGGCCCGTAAGGGCGGCGAAGAATTGATGGAGTGGATTGTCAAGGCCATTCAGGAAGTGGTGCCCGATATCCCCCTGGCCCTGGACACCTCCAACATCGCCGCCATGGAAGCCGGCCTTAAGGTCCACAAAGGCAAAGCCATCATCAACTCCATCATGGCCCGTCCGGAGCGCATGGACGGCATGATGCCTTTGGTCAGAAAATACGACGCTTACATGATCGGCCTTATGTGGGGGCCGGAAGGCATGCCCCGGGATGAGCACGAAAGAGGGATGCTCACTGCCGAAATCCTGGCCAAGGCCGCAGAATACAATATCGCCAACGAAGATATCTGGTTCGATCCCATCATCGCGCCGCTGAACATCCAGCAGAACCAGCTCATCGCGGTGTTGGAATACATGAAGATGCTCCAGGACATGGCTCCCGGGTCCTTGTCCACCTGCGGTCTGTCCAACTCCAGTAACGGCGTGCCGGATGAGCTGCGGCCCATCATCAACCGCGCTTACGTCATCATGCTGCAGCGTTACGGCATGCGCTCCGCCATCGTTGACGCGTTCGACGACGACCTCTGGGCCGTGGTGGACGGCAAAAAACCGGACGCCGTGAAAGTGGTTTACGACATCATGGACGGCAAATCCGTGGATATCCCGTCTCTCTCCAAGGAGCTGCAGAACTACGCCAAGACCGCCCGGGTCATCATGGGCCAGGTGCTGTTCTCGGATTCCTGGCTGGAAGTCTAATCAGCCCAATTCCTCAGCAAAAGTGCGGCTAAGCGCCATCCGGCGCTTAGCCGCTTTTTTCTTGCCTATTCCTTAAAATCCAAAAGTATTTATTTTAGTTTTTTCCGGGAAGGCCCGATAAACCGCGAAATCTTTGCCTATCGGGGGTAAGCATGGCTTCTTTAACCTGGAACGATAAGTTTTCCGTAAATATCAAGGAAATCGACGAGCAGCATAAAAGGCTTCTGACCCTGGTGGGAAATTTGCACGCCGCCATGCTGGAGGGCCAGGGCAAACAGGAGTTGGGCAAGGTTCTTGGCGGGCTGGTATCCTATACCGCCACCCATTTTGCCACGGAAGAGCGCCTCATGAAAGCCCACGGCTACCCGGAATACGAAGAGCACCGGCAGATTCACCAAAGGATGACGCAAAAGGTGCTGGACATTCAGAAACAGTATCAGGACGGCAAGATCAACATCACCCTGGACACTATGAAGTTCCTGGAAGACTGGGTGGCCAAGCACATCATGGGCACCGACAAGAAATACGGCCCATTCTTAAACGGCAAAGGTGTGGTGTAGACTACCTGGAGTGGGTGCGGCCTGATGGGTCGATAGTTGCCTATCGCCTCAGCATATTCATAACCGCGGCCACTGCTTCTGTAGCGGTGGCCGCGCGCCTCAACCCCGGCAGTTCCCAGGCAACGTGCAGCCCGACCACCGGCTTCCCCAGCTTCAGGCCAATGGCCGCCTCGGAGATGGTGCCATGGCTACCGTCCACGGCAATGAGCGCGTCCGCGGCGTGGGCGATGACCACGTTCCGGGCATGGCCCAGGTTGGTGGGAATAGAGTAAGTGAGATACGGATTGGCCCGGCTGCGGTCGGGATCGGGGAGGAGGCCGATGCTCACCCCGCCCGCATCTTTCGCCCCCTGGGCCGCGGCCGCCATCACCCCTCCCAGGCCGCCGCAAAGCAGCACCGCCCCCCGCCGGGCCACCTCCCGGCCCACCTCCCGGGCCAGGGCCAGGATGTCGGGGGAGGTCTCCCCCCCGCCGACAATCGCCACGTAGAGAGGATTTGCCATTAGGCGGATTCCTCATTAAAAATTTCCATAATCTCCGCCGCTTTCCTGGGCCGCCGCAGGGCCAGGGTGCAGAGGCTCACCGCGTTCGCGCCCACGTCCAGATATCTTTGGACATCTTCCTTGTTCTTCACGCCGCAGCCCATGATTAAGGGGAGCCCCACCTTTTTCCGCAACTTGGTATTGTAGCTCAGGGCCGCGGCCAGGGCCGGGCCGCCGGAGACGCCCCCGCCCCCTACCCGCCACATGGGGGAGCGTTGTAAAGGATAAACAATGCTAAATGGGATGGTGTTGATGGCGTGGAGCGCGTTCACCCCCAGCTTTTCCAATTCCTGGGCAAATTCATACGGGTGGCAGATACTGAGCTTGACCAGCAAAAAGAGAGTCGGGTGTTTTTTCTGCACTGCCTGGGCGCACTTGAGCCCCTGGGCCACGTTTTCCCGGATGGCCTCCTCGGAATTGGGGCAGGAATAGTTGAGTTCCAGGGCCCAAAAGTCCGGTCCCAGGATCTGTTGATAAATCTCCAGGGCTTCCAGGGTATCTTTAATTGCCAGTTCCGTGCCTTTGGCGAATTCCGGGTAAAGATTGGGGATCACTTTAAAGCCCTGGCCCACCGCCCCTTTGATTTCCTGGCCGCAGGCATCCGCTCCCTGGTTGGTAAGGCCGTAGGCATTGAGCATGCCCATATCCGGCAGTCTGCGGATATACTTCCAGGTCAGGGGGTTCCAAGGAATGAAATTGCCGATTCTCTTGAATCTGGTCGCGGATTTGGCAAGGATGGTGGTCCCCGTCCCCTTAACGGCCCGGAGGAGCCGCCGGTAGCCGGGAAGCAGGGTATAGGGGAAGATGCCCCGGCCGGAGGGCCCCAGGGCCGTGGAGATGACGACGGTGGAGATGCTGCCTTTCTCCGCTTGAATCATGTATCTTGCCCGCAGCAGGGGTCAGGGGTCAGGGGCCAGGGGTCAGAGACATAATGGTTTCCCCGTTGATACTCCATATCTTCCTCACCCATACCTTCACCCATAAACCAGAGCGGCAAGTTGTCGGCCAGGAGAAAACCCTCAGGGGTGGGGACCGCCCGGTCTTGGTTCACCTCTATCAATCCTGATTTCTGAAGTTCAGTCAAGGAATTTTCCCATCCCGGAGATTGGCGGAGAAGGCCCAGGGAGACTCCATCCTTAGTTCTCAGGCCCAGGTAGAGGGCTTCCAGTCTGATCTGTTCTGCAGAGAGGATTTCGCTGTCCTCTATTGGGGGCGAACCTTGGGCCAGGAATTGGCAATATCTCTTAACCGAAGAATGGTTCCACCAGCGTTTTCCGTTATGAAAAGAATGGGCTCCCGGCCCCAGGCCCAGGTAAGGGACGTGGCGCCAGTACTTGCGGTTGTGCCGGGAATAGTAAGGTTCTTCGCTGGCTGCATTTATCCGGGCGAAGTTGGAGATTTCGTAATGTAAAAAGCCCCTTTCTTCCAGAAAACGGGAAGTGAAGAGAAAAAAATCCCGTTCCTCTTCTTCCGTGGCCGCGGTTACCCGTCCTTGGGCTTTTCTGCGGCCCAAGGGAGTCCCAGGTTCATAGGTTAGTTGGTAGCAGGATAGGTGCTCAGGATAAAAGGAGAGCGCCTGCTCCAGGGTCCTTTTCCAATCCTCCAGAGTCTGCCCCGGCAGGCCATAGATGAAGTCCAGGCTGAGGTTGGTAAAGCCCGCGGCCCTGGCGGCCTCCAGGGCCTCCAGCGTCTGCCGGGCGGCGTGCCTCCGTCCCAGGAAGGTCAGTTCCCGGTTGTTAAAAGACTGGACGCCCACACTCAGGCGATTGATGCCCAGGTCCTTATATGCGGCTATTTTTTCCGGATGCAGATCATCGGGGTTGGCTTCCAGGGTGACTTCCGTGTCTGGGGAGAAAGAAAAATGCCGGCGCATGGTCTCCAGTAAATGTCCAAGCTGTCCTACGTCCAGGATGCTAGGCGTGCCGCCTCCCAGGTAGAGGGTATCGAAAACCCGGAACCGGTCCTGATAAAATGCGCTTTCCTGTGCCAGGGCCGCCAGCCAATCGGTGATTAATGCCTCATCAGTAATGGAGTAAAAATCACAATAGCCGCACTTGGTTTGGCAGAAGGGCACATGCACGTAAAGGCCGGGTAAGCCGGCATCATTTATGGAATTCATAAATTTCAACCATCAGGCAACTATCATTTAGACCCCATTGGTTTCCCTTCCACGCTGCGAATTCCCCGGCGGGGAATCAGGACCAAAACATAAGCCGCGTCTTCGGTAATATCCTTGGTCACCGTCACCTGGGCATGCAAATCCCCCCGTTCATTTAGCAAGGGAGTAATGGAGATATGGCTGCAATTGCAGGTGCGCACCAACACCAGCCGGGTCTTGAAATCCACCTTGGGGCTTTTCCCGGTGATCTTCCAGGCCGCCCACAGCTTGTCTAAATCCTCCTGGGTCGCCAGATAACCCCGAGCCGGGGCCTTCTTCTTGAGAGAACTCTCCACCCGGCCCCGCCATTCTTTCAGGGGCTTGATCTCCCGGACCTCCGCCTGCGCCATTGACGCCAATGAGATTATTATGCCGACCAGCATCAGCCAAAGCCATTGCCCGGATTTATTACCAATCCTCATGGGATAATCCCTTCTTCTTTTCCTGACCACTGGCCACTAGTTCTTACTGGCCCCTGATCCCTGTCCCCTAACCCCTGCTTTTACTCGTTCTCCGTCTTCAAAACCGCCACGAACGCGCTCTGGGGGATTTCCACCGAACCCACCATCTTCATCCGTTTTTTCCCGGCCTTCTGCTTTTCCAGGAGCTTGCGTTTCCGGGTGATGTCGCCGCCGTAGCACTTGGCGGTGACGTCCTTCCTAAACGCGTTGATGGTGGACCGGGAGATGATCTGGCCGCCGACGGCCCCCTGGATGGCGATCTTGAACTGCTGCCGGGGAATCTCTTCTTTGAGGCGCTCGCAGACCCGCACCCCCCAATCCCTCGCCCGGGTGCGGTGCACGATCATGGAGAGGGCGTCCAGCTTTTCGCTGTTCACCAGGATGTCCAGCTTGATCAGATCGCTGTCCCGGTAATCCAGGAGCTCATAGTCAAAGGAGCCGTAGCCCTGGGTGATAGTCTTGAGGCGGTCGTAGAAGTCGATGATCACCTCCGCCAGGGGAATTTCAAAAGTGACTTCCACCCGCCCCGGCGTGGGATAGCTGAACCGGGAATTAACCCCCCGGCGCTCCATGCACATCTTCAGGACCGCGCCCAGGTAGCGCTCCGGCACCAGGATCGCGGCCCGGATGTATGGCTCTTCCGAGCCCTTGATGCGGGTGGGGTCCGGGTAGTGCATGGGGTTGTCCACGGTGATGGTCTGGCCGTCCGCCAGGGTGAAGCGATACTGCACGCCGGGCACGGTGGTGATGATGCTTTGCCCGAACTCCCGCTCCAATCTCTCCGTGACGATCTCCAGGTGCAGCAGGCCCAGGAAGCCGCAACGGAAACCCTGGCCCAGGGCCGCGGAGGAATCCTTTTGGTAAATCAGGGCCGCGTCGTTCAGCTTGTATTTTTCCAGGGCTTCGGCCAGGGCCTGGTAATCGTCCGCGGACACCGGGTAGATGGACGCGAAGACCACGGGCAAGACTTCCTTAAATCCCGGTAAAGGTTTGGCCGCGGGGCGCGCCTCCAGGGTGATGGTGTCGCCGATGCGGGTGTCGCTCACGGTCTTGATGCCCGCGATGATGTAGCCCACCATGCCCGAAGTCAGCTTCTTCCTGATCTCCCGCTGCAAGCGGAAGATGCCCACCTCCTCCACTTTGTAAGTGGCGTTGTTGGACATGAAGCGGATTTGATCACCGGGCTTCACCTCTCCGTCAAAGACCCGGCAGGAGATGATGGCGCCCCTAAACGAATCGTAATGAGCGTCGAAGATCAAGGCGGAAAGGGGCTGCTCCACGCGGCCCGCGGGCGCGGGGATACGCTGGGCGATGGCCTCCAGAACCTCGTCCACGCCGATCCCTTCCTTGGCGGAACACAGAATGGCCTGGTCCGGGTCCAGCCCCAGCTCCCGCTCGATCTGGCCCTTGACCCCCTCCACGTCCGCCTGGGGCAGGTCGATCTTGTTGATCACCGGGATGATGGTGAGATCATGCTCCATGGCCAGATACAGGTTGGCCACGGTCTGGGCCTCCACCCCCTGGGACGCGTCCACCAACAGCAGCACCCCCTCGCAGGAGGCCAACGCCCGGGAAACCTCGTAAGAAAAATCCACGTGCCCCGGAGTGTCAATCAGATTGAGTTCGTATTCTTCGCCGTCATCCCCGGTATAAGGCAGGGTGATGGTGTTGCTCTTGATGGTGATGCCCCGCTCCCGCTCGATGTCCATGGTGTCCAAGAGCTGGTCCCGGAACTGGCGCTCCCCCACCATGCCGGTCCACTGGATCAACCGGTCCGCCAGGGTGGACTTCCCATGGTCGATATGGGCGATGATGCTGAAATTGCGTATGTATGGCATTTTGGTTATGGGGATTTGGTGTTGGGGAAGGGGGCCAGGGGCCCTTCAATCCCTTCCCCAAACCCTATCCCCCAACCCCTTAGTTTTTAGTTTAAGTTTGGAAAGGTATTTCCTTGAAATATTTTATATTTTTTGCGGGCAGGTGTCCACCCTTGGAAGGAAAAAGCCGCTGTGAGTTTTATCTGGTTCCCAAGCTCCGGCTTGGGAACCCAATTTTCAGGCAAAGCTCCAGCTTTGCCTTACCGTGATTGAGCATTCTGGAGAGGACAATAGATAAGGTGCCCAAGCAGAGCTTGGGAACGAGGAATCTGACCCCTGGCCCCTGGCCCCTGCTCTACGCCCCCTCCCGCAGCCTGCGCGCGTCCCCTACCCGCACGGTGGTGCGGGCGGTGTCGAAGTATTCCAGGAGCGGGATGGTGAATTTCCGGGAGACCTGGGTCAGGTCTTTGAACTGCACCACGGTGATTTCCTTGTTTTTCTTGAGGAAATCCACCAATTGGGCCTTGAGCCCGGCGATGGCTTCCTGGTGAAAGTAGAGGTCTTCTTTGACCTTCACCAGGCGGCCCTGGCGGGTGAGGACCTGGAGGAGGGATTGGAGTTGTTTAAGCGGGGTGTGCAGCGCGGCCTCCACCTCCTTCAAGGTGGGAGGAGATAATTTCCCCCGGCGGTAGAGGTCTTCCAGTTTCTGGGACAGGTCTTCCTGGGCCCCGGCGAGCTGCACCTTGTGCGCGGCCAGGCGCACGAGGTCCTGGTCCAGGGCGATGCGTTGGCCCTTCACCAGCCGGTTCAGGAGGTAATTGAAAAGGCGCACCTCCATCTGGGGCGGGAGCTTGCGGCGCAGCTCCTCCTTGGAGAGGCCGGTTTTTAGGGGGTTTTCCTTATGGTAGGCCGACAAGTGGCGGCAGATTTCCTCTTCCAGTTCCTTGGCCGTGGCAGCCAGCAGAAAACGCTGGTTCTCCGGGTCGTAGGGCAGGCATTCACCCTTTTCTTTCAGGGCCTTGATCAGCCCGTCCAATTCCTGGCCGTCCCAAGGGAGCAGCGCCAGCAATTCCGAGCGGGAACGGCCCGCGGCCCCGGCTTCCGCCAGATGAAAGCGCAGCGTGTCTTCCGGGGTTCCCTGCTGCAAAATCTTCAGGCCGTCCAGGACCGCGGCTTGATTGCGCTTGTGCCGGGGGGGATTGACGTGCAGGAATTGCCCGCCCCCCCAGGTGAACGCCGGAGAAAAGCTGCGGATCACGAGGCGGTCCCCGGGTTTCAGCGCCAGGGGCTCCCGGAGGAAAAACTGCACGTACCCCGCGCCTCCCGGCGGCAGTTCGTCCGCGTCCAGCAATAGCGGCATGGCCACGGATTCGCTGGTGCCCGTGTGCAGCCTCACCGCCTGGCGGTGTTTCAGGGCCCGTGGCGCGCTGGACAAAATCTCTAAAAACGCATCCAGGCGGCGGCTGGGGATTAACGCGCCCGGCGGGGCCACCACCATGCCCCGCTCCACCTCTTCTTTTTCCAGGCCCTGGAGATTGACCGCGGCGCGGTTGCCCGCCAGGGCTTCCTCCACGGATTCCCCATGTACCTGGAGTCCCCGCACCCGGGCCTTGTAGCCCGGCGGATAAATCGAGACCGCGTCCCCCACCTTCAAGGTCCCGGAGCCCGCGGTGCCGGTGACCACTGTGCCGAAACCCTTGATGGTGAAGACCCGGTCGATGGGTAGGCGGAAAATCCCCCGCCCCGGCTTGGGGGCCACCTGCGCGGCCAGGTCCGAAAGCGCGGCCAACAATCCTTCTTTGCCTTTGCCGGTCACTGCGGAGAACTGGACGATGGGCGCACCCTCTAAAAAGGTGCCTTTCAGGGCCTCTTTGGTCTCCTCGGCCACCAGTTCCAGCCAGTCTTCCTCTACCAGGTCGGCCTTGGTGAGGACCACCAGGCCCTTCTTCACGCGCAGGAGTTCGCAGATCTCCAGGTGCTCCCGGGTCTGGGGCATCACCCCTTCGTCCGCGGCGATGACCAACGCCACCAGGTCCATGCCGCTGGCCCCGGCCACCATGTGGCGCACAAACCGCTCATGCCCGGGCACGTCCACGATCCCCAGGCGCCGGCCGCTGGGCAGAACCAGATAGGCAAACCCCAATTCGATGGTGATGCCCCGGAGTTTTTCCTCCTTCAGGCGGTCCGGATCGATGCCGGTGAGGGCCTTGATCATGGAGCTCTTGCCGTGGTCGATGTGGCCCGCGGTGCCTAAGATGACGGGGGCGTGGGTCATGGGAAGCGATACCTTGAATTGTGGTTTTGGAACAAGAGGGAGTGTTGAATAAGTTCCGAGTTCCGAGTTCCAAGTTCCAAGTTTTGGATGGGCAATTCGGAACTCGAAACCCAGAACTCGGAACTATAAGAACGCCTGCTCCACATTTTCTCGCACTCCCTCAACTCTCTTTATCCCCCCATTCCCTCTGAATCTCAAAGTACTCCCGGGGGAAGAGGGCCTGTTGGGAAATGGTTATTTTCACCTGGTAATCCGCGGCCAGGCGGTTGATCAGGCCTTCGCTTTCCTGCTTCAGGATGTTGGCGATCTGGGGGTGCGAGGTGACCAGGAGGTGCGCGCCCGGGAATTCCCTAGCCTCTCCAGCGAGTTGCCGCATAATGTCATGGGCCAGGGTCAGGGGCGTGAGCACGGTGCCCAGGCCGCCGCAGCAGCCGCAGAGTTCGGTTGCCGCCTGATATAAGCTTTCCCGCAGCCGCTGCCGGGTCATTTCCACCAGCCCCAGGCTGGACATGGGCAGGATGCTGGTCTTGGCCCGGTCCCGTTTGCAGGCCTCCACCAGGGCCTGGTGCACCTGCTCCCGGTGGGCCGGCTTTTCCAGGTCGATGAAATCTACGACGATGAGGCCGCCGATGTTCCGCAATCTAAGCTGCCGGGCGATCTCCCGGACGGCTTCCAGGTTGGTTTTAAGAATAGTGTCCTGGAACTGGTGCCGGCCCACGAACTTCCCGGTGTTGACGTCGATGCTGGTTAAAGCTTCGGTGGTGTCGAACAGCAGGTAGCCGCCGCTTTTCAGCCAGACCCGGGGGGAGATCAGCTTTTTCCAATCGATCTCCAAGTTGAAATGGCTGAAGATGGACTCCGATGCGTCATAAAGTTCCACTTGACTGCGGTAAAAGGGATTCAGCGATTCCAAAAACTGGACTATCTGTTCATAGGCCGCGGGGTTGTCCACCACGATCCGGTTGATCTCCGGGCCGAAGACCTCCCGCACCACCCGGCGGGCCGCCTCGTAATCCTGATGGAGCAACGCCGGAGGCGGAGCCTTCTTCTTCTTTTTTTTGATGCCTTGCCAAAGGCTTAGGAGATGATCCCGCTCCTTAGCCAACCTCTCCTTGCTCTGGCCCGCGCTGGCGGTCCGGGCGATAAGCCCGCCTTCCGGGGTTTTCAACTCTTCCAGGATGCCCTTGAGGCGGGCTCTCTCTTCTTCCTCGGTTATCCTCCGGGAGACTCCCAGATGGGCAAAGTTGGGCATAAAAACCAGATAATAGCCCGGCAGGCTGATATTGGTGGTCAGCCGTGCGCCTTTATCGCCCATGGGGCCGCGGAATACCTGGACCACCACTTCCTGGCCTTCGCGCAGGAGGTCCTCGATGGGCGCGGGAGGCAGCCGCCGGGAGGGAATTTCCGGAATTTCCGGGTCCTTCGGAGACTCCTCCTGCTCTTTTAACCAAAAATTGAAATAGTCATCGTAGCGGTCGGACACTTCCTCCACAAAGAGGTAACCCGGACGGCTTAAGCCGATTTCCACGAAGGCCGCGCCCAGACCGGGAAGCACCCGGGTCACCCGGCCTTTATAAATATTGCCCGTGGGGTCGGCCTGGGAATGGCGCTCCACGAAAAATTCCGCCAGCCGCCCTTCCTCCACCAGAGCTATCCTGGTGTCACTATCCGCCACGCTGATGAGTAATGAATTGGCCATAAAGTTTATTGTCATGGGGGGCCTTGTAGGGGCGGGTTTAAAACCCGCCCCTACACTCCTCCCCTCAAATACTCTTTAATTTCAAAATCTGCAAGTTTCTTGTCTGGTTTTCATTTAAATGAAAGATCGCGGCCAGGGTATCCGCCACTTTCAGGTTGTCCCTTTCCTGAAAGAGCATGGTTAATTGCAGGTTACGGTGGTCCGTCACTTCCAGACGGGCCACTTGCCGCCGCAGATTGATGGTCCGCTCTTCCTTGGCAGGGCGGCTGCGGGTTACGAGCACTTCTTCCCGACTCAGGAATTCCGCGGCCGCCTGGGAGTCGAACAGGGCCTCTGGGCTGGCCACTTGATAGACCGCGGCTTCCAGACGAGGCGGTGGCAGCCGCCGGGGCAAAGCGCGGGCTTCAAGGATTCTTAACCCGGGAGGGAGGGCCTGATTAAGGGTCTCCACCAGCACGGAGGCATCCAGGGCCGCAGCCAGGGCCACGTCCAGGGTTTCGGCCAGGCTCTCCACGCCCACGGGCAAAGCCCCATGGAAAGAGACCCGGGGCAGGGGATGGAAGCCGTCGCTGAAGGATAAAGGGAGCTGAGAGCGCCGCAGGCTGCGGTAAAACGCGGAGACCAGCTCCAGGTGGCTGAGCCAACAGGCCGAGTCCACTTTGCTGAAAGAGAGGCGGTACCAGACCGGCTGGGAGCCGGGGGCCACAGGCGGGCGTGCCAGGGGCGGGGTTTCGCCTGGGGCGCCGTGGAGATCCAAAGCCACGGTCTTCGGGTCGCAGACGCCACAGTCCTGGCACCCTGCCTGGCGGCAATCCGGGGTTTCCATCCCCTGGTAGGCCCGGTCCCTTTCGGCGGCCAGGAATCCCCGGCTGACCCCGGAATCAAGATGATCCCAGGGCAGGGTCTCGTTCATTTCCCTTTCCCGGAGATAAAATTCCGGATTGACTCCAGCCTCTCGGAAGGCTTCCCGCCAGGGTTCCAACCGCAGGTGTTCGCTCCAGGCGTCCAGGCGGCAGCCCCGGCGGTGCGCGGCCAGGATAACGGCCGCGAGGCGGCGGTCCCCCCGCGAAAATAAACCCTCCAGCCAGCTTTGGGCCGCGGAATTCCATTTGGCCTGAATTTGGGGATGGCGCAGCCGGTCTTTGACCGCGTGCAGGCGGCCGCGGCTCTCTTCCAGGCTAGCCATACCTTCCCATTGAAAAGGGGTATGGGCCTTGGGGATAAAAGTAGACAGGCTTAAGTTGACGCGGCCCCGGCGACCTTTGGGCACGTTTTTCAGGATTTGCCGGGTGAGCCCGGCGATGGCCTCCAGGTCCTCCGGAGTCTCTCCGGGCAAGCCGATCATGAAATATAGCTTCAAAAGCTGCCACCCGGCGTTAAAGGCCCGGGACGCGGAGGCGATGATCGTCTCTTCGGTCAAATTCTTATTGATCAGCCGCCGCAGGCGCCCGCTTCCCGCCTCCGGGGCCAAGGTCAGGCCGGTGCGCCGCACCCGCTTAATTTGGGCCATCATTTCCGAGGTCAAGCTGTCGGCCCTAAGCGACGGCAGGGACAGAGCCACCTTCCGGGGAGCCAGGCGGTCCATGAGTTGGGCGAGCAGCCAGGGCAGGGGCCCATAATCACCCGCGCTCAAGGAGAGCAGGGAGACGTCTTCGTAGCCCGTGGCATCCAGGGCCTTTTCCACCCAATGCAGCACTTTGGCCGGGTCCCGCTCCCTGACCGGCCGGTAGAGCATGCCCGCCTGGCAGTAGCGGCAGCCCCGGCTGCAACCCCGGGCGATCTCCAGTTGCACGCGGTCATGCACGATTTGGCAATAAGGCACCAGGGGCCGGGGGGAAATCTCAATGCTATTAAGGTCGCTAAGAATTCTTTTACGCACCGCGTTCCGGCGGCCTCGGGGGATGATTTCTCTAAGGCGTCCGTTTTCATCCCAGACTGGTTCAAAAAAGGCAGGGATATAAACCCCTTCAATTTCTTCCAGGGCCTGCCACAGCTCCTTCCGGGCCCCCCTGGCGGCCTTCCAGGCCTGGACCGCGGCTGCCAGTTCCAGGATTACTTCTTCGCCGTCGCCCAGCACCAGGGCGTCGAAAAAGGAGGCCACCGGTTCCGGGTTGCAGCAACCCGGGCCGCCGCCGATGACCACGGGATCATTGGGGCCTCGGTCCGCGGCCAAAAGGGGGATGCCCCCCAAATCCAGCATATTCAGGAGGTTGGTATAGCTCAGCTCGTACTGAAGGCTGATGCCCACCAGGTCGAATTCCCGCAAAGGGGTAGCGGATTCCAGGCTGGTGAGGGGCAGCCCCCGGCCGCGCAGTTCCGCCTCGAGGTCCGGGGCCGGCGCGTAGGCCCGCTCCGCCCAGACGTCATCCTGCCGGTTCAAAATGTCGTAGAGCAGGCCCAGACCCAGGTGGGACATGCCCACTTCGTAAAGGTCGGGGAAAAGGAGCGCCACCCGTAGGGCCACGGCCCGGGGGTCTTTATAGACAGCGTTAATTTCCCGGCCCCCGTAACGGCTGGGGCGCTGGATACGGCTGAGAAAGGAGCGGTCAGTCAAGATATTAACCGGATTCGGCCAACTTCAGCGCTTCGGGCAACTGGAAGATGCCGTCGTACAAGGCCCGGCCGATGATCACCCCCACCACCCCCAGGGGCTCCAAGGGCAGCAGAGCCTCGATATCCGCCAGGGAGCTCACCCCGCCGGACGCGATCACCGGCAGGTCCACGGCCTGGGCCAGGGCCTTGGTGGCCTCGACGTTGACGCCCTTCTTCACCCCGTCCCGGGAGATGTCGGTGTAGATCAGGGCCGCGGGTTTCAGGGAGACCAGCTTTCGGGCCAGGTCTATTACGTTCTGGGTGCTGGTTTCGGTCCAGCCTTCCACCGCCACCATGCCGTCCCGGGCGTCCAGGCCCACAGCAATGCAGCCGGGATAAGCCGCGCAGGCCTGGGCCACCAGGTCCGGGTCCTTAAGGATCGCGGTTCCCAGAATCAGGCGGTCGATGCCCAGGTCGATATAGAGTGAAAGGGTTTCCAGGGTGCGCAGGCCGCCCCCCAACTGGATGGGGATGGTCAGCGCTTTACGCAAGCCCTTAATGGACTCCAGATTTTGGGGGCGGGAGCTGAACGCGCCGTCCAGGTCCACCACGTGCAGCCACTTGGCCCCCAAATCCTGCCATTTTAAGCCCATGGCCACCGGGTCGTCGCTGAACACGGTTTCGTCTTCCTTCCGCCCCTGGCGCAAACGCACGCACTTGCCGCCCTTCAGATCAATCGCAGGAAAAATCAGCATAATATAAAAATTTTAACCAAGAATAGAAGAACTAACAATCCTTAGGGTGAGAAAATCCCGCCAGGATCTGAACGAGACGCATGATTTATTCTCTTTAGAAAATTCAGGTGCGGCTCGAAAAACAGTATAATGTTTTAGCAAATAAGTCGTTGCCTTCTGATAAATAATAGGCCGAATAAATAAGTGGGAATAAACCAATGAGCATTTATGCAGATGAATACCGCCGCAAACTGACCACCCCGGAGCAGGCGGCCGTGAGGATTCCTAACGGGGCCACTTTGGTGCACGGTATGGCCATCGGTGAGCCTCCGGCGTTGCTGGCGGCTATTGCCCAGCGGGTCCGGGTGGGGGACCTGGAGGACCTGAAGGTCTTTTCCCTTTTGCCCATGCAGCACGCGGCCAGGACTATTCTGGCCCCGCACCTGCTGGACAAGATTCATCCCTTTTGCTGGTTTCTCACCGCGTATGACCGGGATTTGGTCAAGAAAGGTTTAAATTATTTCGTGCCCAACGAATTCCACCAGATCCCCCGGCTCATCCGGGACTTCATGGAGATCGACGTCACCGTCACCACCGTGAGTCCCATGGACAATGCCGGGTTTTTCAGCTTCGGCGTGGTGAACGACTACATCTCCACCGCGGCCCGGCATTGTAAACAACTCATCGTTGAAGTCAACCCCCAAATGCCCCGGGTCTTCGGGGACGCGTTGCTCCACGTCTCTGAAGTGGACGCGATCGTGGAAAACGCCGCGCCTCTCCTGGAGGTCAGCCCTAAACCGCCCAAGCCCGAGGCCGAGACCATCGGCCGCCTCATCGCCGAAATGATCCCGGACGGGGCCACCCTGCAGTTGGGCATCGGCGGCATCCCCAACGCGGTCTGTGGGTATCTGGAAAACCATAAAGACTTGGGCATCCACACCGAGCTCATGTGCCCCGGCATGGTGCACCTCATTAAGAAAGGAGCGATCACCGGCCGGCAAAAGACCCTGCACCCTTTAAAGCACGTCTTCACCAACGCCATCGGCGACCGGGAGATGTACGAATTCATGCACGACAACCCCAGCATGGAGAGCTATCCGGTTGATTACACCAACGCGCCGGAGGTTATCGCCAAGAACGACCGCATGATCTCCATCAACTCCACCATTGAGGTGGACCTGCTGGGCCAGTGCAACTCCGAGTTCCTGGAGGGCACGCAGTTCAGCGGCACCGGCGGCCAGTTGGATTACGTCCGGGGCGCGTTCAACGCCAAAGACGGCAAATCCATCATCGCGTTTTACTCCACGGCTCATAACGGCGAGGTCTCCCGGGTGGTGCCCCGCTTTCAGGCAGGCACGGTGGTCACCACCCCCCGCATGGACACCCATTATCTGGCAACTGAATACGGCATAGTTAACTTGAAAGGCAAATCCACCCGGGACCGGGCTCTGGACATCATCAGCCTGGCCCACCCCCGGTTTCGGGACGATTTGCTGAAAGAGGCCCAGAATTTGAGGCTGTTGTAGTTGAAAGGGATTGGGTGAAAGGGGCCAGGGGCCAGGGGCCAGTAAAACAAAAGACCCCCTGATCCCTGGCCCCTGATCCCTGAAAGAGGACCAAAGGCATGTCCGACCTAGCTCGCTTCTTAATGATCGCCGGTGCGATTCTGCTGCTCCTCGGCCTGGTCTTATGGCTGGGGCCGAAGATCCCCTGGCTGGGGAAGCTTCCCGGGGACATCACTTATAAAAGAGATAATTTCACCTTCTACTTCCCCCTTGGGACCTGCATACTTCTCAGTGTGATTCTGACTTTAATACTGTATCTTTTTCGTAAGTAGGCGTATTAACAGAGGATATCAGATTAATAGACTGGGGGAAAAGGTTAAAAGGTTAAAAGGGGAAAGGGGGTTGTTGAAGTCGGTTTCCTTTTCCCCTCTTCCCCTTTTCCCCTTTGTCAGCCATCGCCCTTGATAGCCATCTATCGTTAATCTCTTGCAAAACCTCCCTGGTAAAAATATACTGGGAGCATCCGCCTGTCTTCGCCAGCAGCCGCGGCCAGCGTGTGCCGCCGCAGTCTTAGACCTCTCGAGACAGGGAAGGAGAGCAGATGCCGGAATTACGTAAAGACCCCATCATCGGCCGTTGGGTGATCATCTCCACGGAAAGAGGAAAGCGTCCCCATGATTTTGTGGTGGAGCCGGAGGTGAGTAAAGGCGGCTTCTGCCCCTTTGACCCCGGCAATGAACATACCACCCCGCCGGAGATCATGGCCTACCGGGAACCGGGCACTGCGCCCAACTCCCCGGGGTGGCGGCTTCGGGTGGTGGGGAACAAGTTCCCGGCCCTGGTCATGGAGGGCCAGTTGAACCGCCAGGGTGAAGGCATGTTCGACAAGATGAACGGCATCGGCGCCCACGAAGTGATCATCGAAACTCCGGATCATAATGCCACCCTCACCACTGTTCCCCTGGAAGTTTTCATGGACGTGCTTTCGGCTTACCGGGACCGTATGACCGCCTTGGCCCAGGACCCCCGGTTCAAGTATCTGGTGGTCTTTAAAAACTCGGGCCGGGCCGCAGGCGCGTCCTTGGAGCACACGCACAGTCAGCTCATCGGCTTGCCCATCGTGCCGGAGTTGGTCCAGGAGGAACTGGCAGGGTCCAAATTTTATTATAATTACAAAGAGCGTTGCGTCTTTTGCGACATGATCCGCCAGGAAATTCAGAGCCAGGCCCGGGTGCTTTTGGAAAACGAGGAATTCCTGGCCCTCTGTCCTTTTGCGCCCCGCTCGCCGTTTGAGGTCTGGATTCTCCCGAAAAACCATTATTCTTCCTACGCGGATCTGACCACGGATTCCTGCCGCCTTTTGGCCCAGGTCTTCCAGGAAGCTTTGCAGCGCCTGGAAAAGGTCATCGGCAAGGCCCCTTATAATTATATTCTCCATACCGCGCCATTTCGGGAACCGGAACTCAATTATTATCACTGGCATTTTGAGATTATGCCGAAGCTGACCCTCATGGCCGGTTTCGAGTGGGGCTCGGGCTTTTTCATCAACCCCACTCCGCCGGAGGACGCAGCGCAGTATCTGCGGGACGCGCAACTCTAGCCCCAAGAAGGGAAAGTTATGCATATCCTGATGGTGACCCCGGAAGCAAACCCCTTCGCCCGCAGCGGCGGGTTGGCGGAAGGAATTAACGCTCTCTCCTGGGCCTTAGTGCGATTGGGACATAAGGTGACCGTGGTTCTGCCGTTATACCGCCAGGTGCGGGAATCAGGCCACCCCATTTCCTTTACCGGCCAGACCCTCTCCATTCCCATCTCCTGGAAAACCGTGCCCGCGGAAATCCACAAGGCCGAGATGGACCCCGGCCTTATTTTTTATTTCATCGGCCAAGACGCGCTCTTTAACCGGGATGGCCTTTATGGCACCGCGTACGGCGCGTTCGAAGACAACGCCGAGCGATTCATCTTTTTCAGCCGGGCGGTGGTGGAAATGCTGGAGGCTATGGAGTTGGGGGCCGACGTCTGTCACTGCCATGAATGGCAAACGGGCTTGGTGCCCGTTTATCTCCGCACCTTGTATAACGATCGCCCCAAGCTGCAAAAACTGGCCGTAGTTTATACGGTCCACAACGTAGGTTATCAGGGCCTGTTCTCTTCTTTCGACATGCCACTCACCGGTCTGGGCTGGGAGCTCCTCTCCCCCAAAGGGCTGGAATTTTACGGAAAAATGAATCTGATGAAAGGCGGCCTGGTCTTTGCCGATCTGCTCAGCACGGTAAGCGCCAAGTACCGGGAAGAGATTCTCACCCCGGAATACGGCTTCGGCCTGGAAGGGTTGTTCCAGGAACGGGCCGCAGAGCTTTACGGCATCGTGGAGGGAGTGGATTATAACCGCTGGGATCCCGCCAAAGACTCTTTTCTGCCGGTTTCTTACGGCCCGGATAACCTGGCAGGGAAAAAGGCTTGCAAAGAAGCCCTGATCCGCCGTTTCGGCTTAAACTTGCCTTCAGAATCCCCTCTCATCGGCCTGACCACCCGCTTTTTCGAACGCAAGGGCATTGATTTGCTGGAAAACAGTCTGGATGACCTCCTGGGGCTGGGGGTGGGTTTTATCCTCCAGGGCACCGGAGAGGAGCGCCACCAGTACCTGCTCCAGGAGATCAGCCAGCGCCACTCCGGGCGCATGGGCCTGAATATCGGCTACACGGACGAACTCTCCCACCAGATCATCGCCGGGGCCGACATCTTTTTGATGCCCTCCCGCTATGAGCCTTGCGGCCTGGACCAGCTTTACTGCCTGCGCTACGGCACGATACCCGTGGTCCGGGCCACCGGCGGGCTGGATGAAACCATCCAGGAATATAATGCCGATACCGGCCAGGGCAACGGTTTCAAGTTCCCCGGCTATACCCCCGTAGAACTTTTGGGCACGATGCAACGCTGTCTGGCCCTCTACCAGGATCAGAGAGCGTGGCAGGCGCTGATGCGGAAAAATATGGCCTTGGATTTTTCCTGGGACACCGTGGCTCCCAAATATGCAGAGCTTTACCAGCGGGCGCGGGATAAGCGGCTCGCCCATTTAGGGGAATAAAGCTTAATGGCCACGGAGCGCATTGCCTTCCTGACTCAAATGGTGGAGGTATTTACTTCCACTGTCAGTTTCGGGGAGCGTCTCAACAACCTGGTCCATCTTCTGGCTCGCTACTTGAAAGTGGACCTCGCGCTTTACTTCGGCTTGGACAAGGCCAAGGAGACGCTGGTTCTCAATCTCAGCAGCCAAGGGCCGGTGGCGCCCCATCTGCGGTTGGAGTTCCCCTTGGGCCACGGGCTGGTGGGAGAAGTGGCCGCCAGCCGCAAAATCAAGATAGTCCAGCGTTCCCAGCCGGGGGTGTTGGCTGCCAACCAACCCCTGGAGAAGCTGCATCCCGCGTTTGCGACTCTGGCCGGCTTTCCGGTGGCCGACGATAATTTCTTTTACGGCGTCCTCATACTGGTGGACCGGCAAGAACGTGGCTTCAGCCAGGCTGAACGCCAGAATGTGCAGCTGGCCAGCCTGATGCTGGCCGGGACCCTACGCCAGGCCCTCCTCCAGGAAGAAGCCAAAAAGCGCATCGCCGAACTCTCCGTCCTCTTTGAAGTGGGCAAGGCCCTCAGCTCCACCGTGGAACTGGACGTCCTCCTGGAGCGGGTAGTCTCCACCACTGCCAAGGTGATCACCGCCCGGGGTGCGGCGTTACAGATCATCGACTCAGTCACCAAGGAAGTGCGCGTCTCTTCCCAATATGGTGAAATTTCCAAGAGTTGCCCTTCTCCCACCGATATTCTGGCCGTACCCACCTCTCCCGGAGAACTTCCCTACTTACAGGGTCAAGAGGTAAACGCCGCGGGCAACACCCATTATTTTCTGGCGGTGCCCCTTACTTTCAAAGGCCAATTCCAGGGAACCATCTGCGTTTACGATAAGGTTACCGCCAATGGCCAGTATCTGCCCTTCGACCCGGAGAACCGCCAGCTTTTGTACACCATGGCCGGGTTGATCGTCAACGCCATTGAAAATGCCCTCACCTTCAAGCAGGTGGAGACTCTGGCGGAGAAAAACGAGCGCATGGTGCACAATCTCACCGTCCTGCAAGTTATCTCTCGAGCCTTGTTGACCACGGTGCAGGAAGACCGGCTGCTGGAAATCATTCTCCAGGGCCTTACTCTGGAGCGGGGATTGGGGTTCGACCGGGCGGTGGTGTTGATGGTGGATGAAGCCAGCCAGTCATTAAAGGGTGTTAAAGGCACGCAACGGTCCGACAAGTTCAAGAACCTGCCTTTATTTGAGGCCTTGCTGGCGCCTTTGGCAGAAGAAGTAAAGGTGGAGGACTGGCAGATACCCCTGCGTCCCGACCAGGGGGCCCTGGCCCTGACGGTCCTACAGAAACGCCCTTATCATGTGCAGGGTGCTGCTCCGGAACCAGGCGGCACCAAAGTCTTGCCGCCGCAGTTCACTGCACCGGAATTTTTCGTGGCCCCCCTGGTGGTCAAGGACCGGGCCACCGGGGTGATCATGGTGGACAACGGGGCCTCCAGGCGGCCCCTGGAGGAAGAACCCCTCCACGTTCTCCAGATGTTTTCCACCCAGGCCGGACTGGTGGTGGAAAATGCCCACCTCTATTCCACCATTGAAGCCAACAACCGGGAATTGCTCCTTATTCGGGAAAGAATGCTGGAGTCCGACCGCCTTGCGGCTTTAAGCAGCTTGGCCTCCGGCATGGCCCATGAAATTCGCAATCCCCTGGTCTCCATCGGCGGCTTTGCCCGGCGCATCGCTAAGCTGGTGGAGCCAAATTCTCCTTTGCGGGGCTATGTGGAGGTAATCCAGGAAGAAGTGACCCGGCTGGAAAAACTGCTCCGGGAAATTCTGGATTTCACCGGCGAAAGCCTGGGTTTTTACGGCGACCACGACCTGAATAAGCTTCTAGAGGACACCCTTCTCTTGGTGCAGCGCGATCTGGAGGCCTGCAAGATCAAGGTGGTTAAGGAATTTTCCCCCATGCCCCGGCTCCATTGCGATGACCGTCAGATCAAGCAGGTCTTTTATAATCTCTTTCAAAACGCCAGCCAGGCCATGCACCAGGGAGGCACCCTGACCATTCGCACTTATCCTCAGGAAAAGGAAGACGGTCTCTACGAGGCGGTGGCCATCACCGATACTGGCGGCGGCATTCCCCTGGAAGTCTTGCACAATATCTTCAATCCCTTTTTCTCCACTAAAGATTACGGCACCGGCCTGGGACTGGCCATTGCCCAGCGCATCGTCTCCCGCCATTACGGGCAGGTGGAGGTGAACAACGAGCTGGGCAAAGGGGTGACTTTCATCGTCACCCTGCCGGTGGCCAAATATTGTCTGGTGAAGGAGCCTGGCCACGGCTTGGCCCAGGCCAGCACGCTGAAGGCCCCAAAAGGAGGAGGGCGATGAAAAAAATCCTGGTGGCAGACGACGAAATGAGCATTCGCCTCCTTTATAGCGAAGAACTCAAAGAGGAAGGCTACGAAGTCTACCTGGCCGCCAACGGCAAAGAAGCCCTGGACATCGTGAACAAAGTTCCCCTGGATCTGGTCATTTTGGACATCAAAATGCCGGAGATGGACGGTATCGAGGCTTTAAGGCAGATCAAGGAAAAGCAACCGGACCTGCCGGTGCTGCTGAGCACTGCTTACGGGGAATACCGGCAGGACTTTGCCACCTGGGCCTCGGATGAGTACCTGGTCAAATCCTCCGACCTGGAAGATTTGAAGTCCGCGGTGAAACGCTACTTGAAAGAGTGAGATTTCCCAAGGTGAGGCATGAATAAATTCAAAGGTTTGCTTCTGCTGCTGTTAGGCGCGCTCCTGGTGATTTTTGCCGTGGAGAACTCCCTTCCCGCCCCCCAGATCAAACTCTTTCGCTACCAACTGGGAAAGCCGCCCGTCTTTCTGTTGGTTTACGGCAGTTTATTAATCGGTTTTCTGGCTGGTTGGCTGGCCCATGTCCTCAAGATCAGAAGGCAGAAACGGGCCGAGGCCTTAATCGCGGAGAAACCGCAAGCTCCACAGGCTCCCCAAGAGCAGGAGCGCCAATAAACCCTGCAGCAGCATGGAGAGAAACAGGACCCCGATGGCCCGCCAGGAAGACATCTCCAGGCTCCCCCGCAATCCCTGGTAATAAAGGATCAGGTTCCACAAGCCGGCCGCCGGTCCCCCCAGAATCGGGATAATCCCCGCCACCATTGCCCCTTGGGCATAACAGGTGATCCGCCACACCTGAGCAAAAACCGACCAGGGCCCGCCGGTCAGACCCACCGCGGCCCATAACCCCAGGGTGCTGAAGGCCAAATTGCCCAGGACCACTCCCGGAGCCAGCACCATCATGGCCAGGGTCGCTCCTTCCGCCAGGCTGTACAACCGGGAGATGGCGGACATTCCTCCCACAGTACGGAGTCCCTGGTAGAAGAGAAGCTGCCAGTAAAGGAGAGCCAACACTCCTGCGGAGCCCGTTATCAGGCCGAAGGCCAGGGCCTCGGCCCAACCTTCCCGGGGCATGGCCCGGAAGAATGCCCCGGGATGAAAAAGCACCTGTCCCAAGGTGCGGAAAAGACCAGACAGACGGGAAATTTCGGGATTCTCCCAAGGAACGGGGTGGGGCGCGGCCCCGGTCTCCGGTTCCAGACCCAGGGTGGATGGAGCAGCTTCCGGTTCCATGCCTTCGTCCGTCAACGGGCCCTCTCCTCGATCACGGCCTGGACCGCCTTAGGGTCCGCCAGGCCGAACCAGAATAACCCCGGCCCCCCGGACTTGTCCCGGATGACCAGGTTTCCCACTTTTAAGATGGTCTGCGTCAGCCCCCGGCGCACCAGGACTTCTCCCACGTTTTCCCAGGGGATGTCCACGCGGCGGTCGCCCCAGCGCCAGACTTTGCTTAACCCCTGGGGGGTTACTTGATACTCTTGTCCCCAACGCATATAAACCACCGCGGCCACCAGGAGCAGCCCGAAAACTAAGCCCAGCCAAACGGGCAGACCTACTTTGGGGTTAATGCTGGGCCCCAGGAAGCAGATGGCCATGGCAAAATAGTGAAGGAAAAAAGCCCGGCCGCAGGGCCGGAATACCTGGGTTGATGCGGTTTCGTTAACCTCTTTTTCAGTCATATTCCTTCCTGGATAAACATATTATGTCGTTGAATCCGCCCCCCCCTCACCCTGCCCTCTCCCCCCGTTAGGGGGGAGAGGGCAGGGGGGGAATTATATCTCTTTGCCGCTCTTCATTGATAATAATGTTGGCAGCACAGATTTTCCAGCATCTATTCCGGCGCGGGCTTAATCCTGCTACTGTCAGTGCCACGTCTTTAATCATCCGCCAACCGTTGGATAATCCCCGGAATAACGGTTGCGGCCACCTGGCGGAGGGTGCCGCCCCCCAGCACCACTTGCAGCGGTATCTCCATTTCCCCGGCCAGCGACGCCAGCAGGTCGCAGGCCGCCAGGTAGTCCGCTTCGGTGAGGCCCAGGGAGGCGTAATCATCTTTATGAGAATTGAAACCGCAGTACCAGATCAGCAGTTCAGGCTTAAATTCCCGCACCCGGTGTAAATGGCCGCGCATCTTTTCCTGGTATTGGCCGGGGCCGGTCTGCCCCCGGTGCAGATAAACATTAATCTCCACCGCCAGGCCGTCCGCGGAGCAATAGTCGCTCCGGCAAAAGCAGAGGTGCAACACCTCCGGGTCTTTATCCAGAAGCTGCAAGGTGCCGCCCGCGTGCTGGGCGTCGGTGTCGATAATGGCAAAGCGTCGCCGCGGGCTGACCTCCCGCACGTGGGTGAGGGCAATGACCACGTAATTGAAGCAAGAAGAATCCCAGAATTCCCGGAGCCCCGCGTGGTGGCCGCCGCTGCCGGTAAAACAAAAAGCCCGGTCCAGTTCCCCCCGGGCCAGGGCCTCCATGGCCGCCACCACCCCGCCCACGGATTCATAAGCAGTGCGGCATTCGTCCTCCAGGTCCACCAGGGCCACCATTTCCCAGGGGTGGACCTTGAGGACCATCTCCCGGGAAGCCCGGGGGCACTCAAAGAGACGAACATTAGGCTTTTGCAGCACCTGGTCTAGGACTCCGGGAAAATCCAGCAGCCGTCCCCGCAAGGTCAGATACCCTTGGGTTTTAAAAGCCGGATGGTAATAGACGCCGACTTTTTTCATGGTGGTCCGCTATTCTCTCCCTCCAAAAGTGTTCTGTCCCTGATATTTGCCTTACTGTTATGCTTTGAGGCCTTTGTTAGCGTTCGAGTTCAATGCGAATTTTGGAGCCGCTTTTTGAAAATAAACTGCCTTTCCCCATAGGGTTAACTCTTCCTTCAAAGGTTTCTGAGGTTCTCATATCGGTAATCTCTATCCCGCCCATTCTGGATACATTCCCGTACATTATTGTTTTACCGTACTCGTTTACCATGGTCACCTTGCCTTTATCATCAACCCAACCGGAATAGATTTTTCCTCCTTGATAAACAGTGGCATTTCCTGAAATTCCCGGCCGAGAGCTTAATAAGCTAATAATAATCATCAACAATAGAATAAATACCGTTTTCATATTACCGTATCCTCTCTTTTCCCGTTCCCGGGCTCCCGCAGGCAGCGCTATTGGCAACGAAGCTCCTGCTCCACCCGGAAGGAGCATTTATCCCACTTAGATTTCCAAACAGCGGCTCCAGGCCAGACCAGGCCCACCATAATTCAGCAGGCGCGGCGTGCCCAAGGGCCCTGACTGCGCCTCAGGGCTCATTATTTTTTCCATATTAAACTTATTTTCCGTAATTTATCCACACAATAAGGCAAGGGTGGCAAGGAATGATAATTATTGGTGATTTTTGGGGGGAGGGGCTGGCCGCGCTTTAGATTCTGATGCTGATCCGGGGAAAGTCGGCGCGTTCTTGGGAATAATAGCGGGCCTGGGCTTCATAGACCTGGCGGGCCGCGGCCAGGAGGCCGGAAGGTTTGGGAAAGGGAACGGGATAAGGTGAGGAGTCGGAATAGGCTCCTTGGCCTGTCGTGACCTGCGGTAGGGCCGGTTCCCGGCCCGGACTTGAGAGTTGCGTTTGGGCTTTTTTGCCCGAGGAAAGAGCGGGAAGACCTGATCGGCCTGAGGACGAGTCCGGGAGGGAAAAATCCGATCCCAGGGAGACCTGGGACTCCGCGGTGGAAACCTGCTGCAAGGTCTGCCAGGCTTCCCGCAAGACCGGGCTGTGCCGCAGCAGCTCCGCCAATTCGCCGGTGCGCCCGGCTTTATAAAGCCGCTTAATATAGGTCAGCGCTTCTTCAGGGGTCCGGTTCCCGGCGGCGCCAAAAGTCCCGGGGCCTCCCCCGGCGGGCTTTTGTTTGACGCCCCGGTGGCCAGGCGTTCCTCCCGATCCGACCTGGCTTACCCCCTGAATAATTTCCACAGCCATCAGAAATCCTTTTCTTTAACGGCGTTCCGGCGTCTTGCCGGACTCCCGGGTTTTTAACCGGGACTAGGCCAACTTCTCATCTCCCTCCACCAGCGGCACTCACCGCCAAAACCAGACTGCGGACATAAAAAAACCGGGCCGCCTCCAGGCAACCCGGCTGTCTCCCTTTACCACTGAGACCCGCGGCTTTCCGCCCCCACCTCACGATGGGTTTAGCTTTAACTGGTTAACATAGAGCATAAATAGCAACCCACAAAATGTCAAGTTAAATAATGCTTTAAGATAGTTATAAAAATCATAAGTTATTTAATGTCATCTTTAATACAATTTTCCATAATAAATATTATTAAATAAAGTGAAGTTATATAACTTCCCCTCATCTTGGGTTCTCCCTTAGATTACTTCACCTCCTCTGCATTCTTCCCCCGCTCTTCCCACTTCACGATCTTCAAATCCATCACAAAGATGCTGTAAAAGACCGGCACCAAAAGCAGGGTAATCAGCGTGGCCACCAGCAGGCCGCCGATCTGGGCATAGCACAAAGGCTCCCACAGCGGCCCGCCGTGCAACGCCAGGGGGATGAGCCCGAAGACCGTGGCCCCCACGGTGATCATCACCGGCCTCAGCCGGATGATGCCCGCGTCCAGGACCGCCTCCTCCAGGGGCTCCCCTTCTTCATGCTTTTCTTCGATGAAATCAAAAAGGACAATCACGTGGCTGACGATCACCCCCACCAGGCTGACGATGCCCAGAAAAGCCATGAAGCCGAAGGGCTGGCCCATGATCATCAGCGCGATGAGGGCCCCTACCATGCCGTAGGGAATGGTGGCAAAGACGATCAGAGGTTTAACGGCATTCTTAAACTGGAAGACCAGAGCCAGGTAAATGCAGGTGATGGACACGGCCAGCACAAAGGTCAGGTCGTGAAACCCCTTTTCCTGTTCTTCCTGCTCCCCGCCGATCTCCATCCGGTAGCCCGGAGGCAGAGTCTGGGCGAACTTGGTGATCCCGGGCCACACCGCGGCCAGCACCTCGGAGGGCAGCGCGCCGGGCACCGGATAGCAGGAAACTTCAATGGTGCGGAACTGCTGGCGCCGCTCGATCCTTTCGGTGGTCATGCGGTAATCGAGGCTGGAGATCAAGCCCAGGGGAACTTTTTGCGACCCTTCGGAGGAATAGACGTACAGGTTCCCCAAATCCGCCAGCCGGGCCCGCTCCCCCATAACCAGCCGGGCCTTGATGGGAATCTGCTTGTCCCCTTCCCTTAAGGTCCCCACCTGGTAGCCGTTCATGCCCACCCCCGAAGCCGCGGCCACGTCCATATTGGTGACCCCGGCCAGGTTGGCCCGGTCCGGGTCCACCTTGATCTGGGCCACCAGGTTTTCCGAACCCCAGTTATCCCGGCTCCGCTCCGCCAAAGGCGTGGCCCGGTAAAGCTGTTTCACTTCCTCGGCCAGCCCTCGCAAGGTGCGGGCGTCTTCCCCGGAAATACGGATGGACACGGGGTATTTAATGGGGGTGCCGGTATCCAGCTGCTTCACGTCCACCCGGGCCCCAGGGATGGCCTTTAATAAGGCCTGTTGCAGGGGGTCCACCAAGTCATTGGTGTCGTGTTTGTCTTTCACCTGGATGACGATCTGGGCATAGTTGGGCTGCTGGGCCTCCGGGGACAAGGAGAACCAAAACCTTGGGCCGCCGCCCCCCGAGAAAGTTGTCAAGCAATCCAGCACCTCTCGGGGCTGGCTCTCCCCTCTTTTATGTTTCCGGCCAAAAGATGCGGTCACTTCCTGCACCACTCGTTCCACCTGCCGCGCGGTTTCATCAGTAGAGGACAGGGGCGAATCCTCCGGCAGCCAGACGTCCACGTAGGAAAGGTAAGACAGATCCTTGGGGAAGAACGCGGTTTTCAGGGTCATCATGGCCACTACGCCGATGCCCAGAAAAACCAGGGACCCGGCAAAAAACCGCCAGCGATGGGCAATCATCATCCTGCCGAACTTATAATACATCCCCAAAAAGCCGTGCTGCCGCCGCTCGTGGATGGGTTGTTCCAGGGTCTTGGGCGGCCGCAGCAGGAAGTAGCCCAGAAAGGGGATGAAGGTCATGGAGACGATGCGGGAGGCCACCAGGGAGCAGGCCATGACCACCGGCAGGCTGTAAATGAAGCGCCCGGTATCCCCCCCCACCATCAAAAAGGGCAGATAGGCCACAATATTGGTGACCGTGGCGTAAACAATGGCCGTGGCCAGCTTGGTGGGGCCCAGCCAGGCGGCGACAAGAGGCTTTTGCCCCGCCCCCAGCTCCCGCTTGATCGCGTCCCCGGCCACCACCGGGTCGTCCACCAACAGCCCCAGGGCGATGATCAAGGAGGCGATGGAGACCTGCTGCAAATCGATGCGCAGGAAATCCATCATCCCGAAGGTCATGGCCAGGGTCAAAGGGATGGACAGGGACATGAGGAGCGCCGAGCGCCAGGACCAGAAGCCCAGCCAGGACACCAGCACCACCAGAAAGATGGCCTCATACAGGCTTTTCATGAACAGGTCGATGTTTTCCTTGACCTGCCGGGGCTGGTCCGAGGTCCGTATGACGATCAGGTCCGCGGGGAGGATTTTCTTTAAATCCGCCAGGGCCCCGTCCACGGCCTTGCCGAATTCCCCGATCTTTTCCCCGGCCCGCATCTGCACCGCCAGGGTTATGGCCCGGGAGCGCTGCCACTTGCCGTTGGCGTCCCGCCAACTGAAGAAGTTCAGGAACCGGGGCGGGCTCTCGTAACCCCGCATCACCTCCACCAGGTCCCGGAGATAGACCGGCACCTGGTCCGCGGTGGCCCCCACCATCACCCCGCCGATCTCCTGTTCGCTTTTAAACTCCCCGGAGGGCACCACCGTGACCTCTTTGCCCTCCACTTCCAGGACGCCGCCGGGAACCGCGATGTTCCGGGCCTTGATGATGTCCGGCAGCTTGCTGACGTTGCCGCCGTAGGAGGCCAGCCGCTCCTGGGAGTATTCCAGAAAGATCTGTTCATCCAGGACGCCGCTCCGGGAGACCTTGGTGACGATGGGCGTCTTGTCCAGGGCTATGGTCACCCCCAACAGGGTGCGCTCCATGAGCTTGGTGAAATCGTCCATCTCCCGGTAGCTGTATTTATCCCCAGGGCTTTTGGCCAGGGCCGCCGCGGTCTGGGCCGGGTCCCGGATGAGCAAGGGTTCCCAGGTGTCGGGATGGACCTCCGAAGCCCGCAGGTTCTCCCGGATGTATTTATGTAAAAAGCCCATAATCTGGGCTTCGCTCTTCTCCGTGGCCCCGTCCAGGGCCACAAACCCGGGCCCTTCGATGACCCGTAGGTCCCGGGCCAGGCCGGATTTTTGGGCCACGGCCGCGAGTTGATCGATGAGGGGGTGCACCAGCCGGGGGCTGATGGAGATGGGGAAGCCGAAGACCAGGGTGAAACGGGGCGCGGCCCCTTTCTGCGCCTGGGCCCGGGCCTGGGTGATGGCCCGCTCCAGGTCCCGGGCCCGGAGCCCGATCTCCACTTCGCCGATTTTGGGGCTGGCCACGGTGAGCATCAGGGCCGCGGTGTCGCCGTAATCCTTGAGAAAATTGATGGGCCCCGCGCCTTCCGGCAGGTCGTGGATGGAATCCAGGCGGTACTTGATGTCGTCAAACTGCTTGCCGGTGTCCTCCACCTTCTCGTCCAGCTCCACGGTGACCACCGACACTCCCACCCGGGTGGTGGATTCGATCTTCTTGATGTGGGTATTTTCCGCGATCTTCAGTTCGATCTTACGGGTGACCAGCTGCTCCACCTTGTCCGTGGTCATCCCCGGCCAGGGACAGATGACCTGCGCGGCGCGCACCGGAATATCCGGGTCCTTGCGCTGGGGCATGGCCCGGTAGCCGAAAATCCCCCAAAACACCACGGCCACGAGCAAGACCCAGGAAATATGCTTCTGCTCCACGCAGTAGCGCGCAGTATTATGGACCTTCTGGATGTATTCGTCGTCGGTTTTTCTATGTGCCATTTTGAGTAAGGTTTTTTAACTGTTAATTTTTAGTTTTTGGGGAGAAATTCTTGTCCGAGTTGATATGAAATAGTAGCTCTCGGTTGTTCAGACGTATCAATTGGTTGTCCCTATCTTTTCGATTTCGGCAACCTTATGTGGCTCTTTTCCTCCTTGTGGATACCATAAGCCCCTATTTGCTTTAATCGATTTTGGGAAAATACCTTCTATAACGTTGTGTATGAAATAACCAGGGGCAACCCTTTCCAGCTGATAAGCATGCCATTTTGAATAAATACGTCGTTCTCCTGTTGGGGGAAATTCCCAGAAACGAATGAACTGAGATCGACCAAGTGCAATACATTGAATTTCATAATTACCAAACGAGCCATTGATTTCCCTTAGAGAACTAAGAAAGAACTCTATATCAATAGGCTCATCTTCGAATGAGAAAAGACCTATAAATGGCTTGGAGTGGCGAGGTTGTTTGCGCAAAAGTTGAGCATTACTGTCAAGCTTCTTTATAATATCCTTTACATCTTCCCTTTTAACTCTAGTCTTGACCTCGATAATACCAGCAACAACGTCTGGCGTAATAATAATGAAGTCACCTTCTTGGAACAGAAGAGGCCCTGATCCGTCATAAATTAGGACATCAATCTGAGTGGAAACATTATCTCCGGAGAGCACAAATCCTGAGCCTACAGCTAAAGAAGGAGGCAAGTATCTTTTTAGAACAGATCTGATCACGCTTTCTTTCCACTGTCCGTCTCCAGGCCAATAACGATCACCTATCAAGTTTCGAATACGATCTTTGACGGCCGCGAATTCAGCAGTCAGTGACTTAAAATATGCTTTTGTATTCATAGTTTTTTCCCAAATTCGAACTATGATTGAAATTAGATACAGAAGCAATTTATCCTTTCCTTTATCTCCCCATCTGCTCCCTAAGCATATCCCTGGCAATAATCACTTTCTGTATCTCGCTGGTGCCGTCGAAGATGCGGAAGGGCCGGACGTGGTGGTAGAGGCGTTCCACGGCCAGGCCTTTTTTCGCCCCTCAGACGCCAAAAATACGAGATTCTTCACTCCGCTGCGCTCCGTTCAGAATGACAGCTTCTACTGACCACTGGCAACTGGCAACTAAAACATAAGGGGTTGGGGGAGGGAGTCTGAGGGAGAAATTGTAGCGGGGCTGTGCCTCCTGCCCCCTCCCTCAGATGTGCCTCCCCTACCTCCCCTACCGCCCTTACCTCTCCGGCGGGGGGATGACCCGCACCGGCTGGCCGTCGATGACTAAGGTGGCGCCGGTGACGATCACCGGGTCGCCTACTTTGACGCCTTTGGTGACAGTGATCATGTTGCCGTACACTTCCCCCAACGCGATGTTGTCCCGGAAGCGGGCGATCTGCTTGCCGTCTTTTTCCTCCACCACAAAGAGGGCGTAGCCTTCGGGGTTAATCTTGGAGCGGACAATGGCCGTGAGCGGCACCACGGTGACGGCCAGGGGCGCCAGGCCGGTGGCCACGGACACGGACGCGATCATGCCCACTTTCAACTCTTGCTGGGGATTGGGGATGGTGATCTCCACGTCGAAGACCCGGGATTTGGGGTCCGCGGACGGGGCAATACTGGTGACCAGGCCTTTAAATTCCCGGTTCCGGAGGGCGTCGGTGGTCACCGCCAGGGCTTCCCCGAGTTTTAAGTGTTGCAGCATCAGGTCGGAGACGCCGAAGACCACCTTCACGTCTTCGGTGTTGGCCAGGGCGAAGCCCACGGTGCCGGCGTTCACCAGGTCCCCCACCTCCACCCGGCGCTTGAGCACCAGGGAGTGCACCGGAGCTTTTAAAGACGCATCCTGCAACGCGAGCTTGGCTTCCTGGACCTGGGCCGCGGCCGCGCCCGCGGAGCCCAGGGCCTGGCCGTACTGGGCCTGGGCTTTGTCATAATCGGATTTGGTCAGGCTGTTGGCGGCATAAAGGTTCCGGGCCCGGCCGAAGTCCAGGTCCGCGTGCTGCAGATTGGCTTGGGCCGCGGCCAACTGGCCCGCGGCCTGGCTCAGCTTCGCCTCGTAGTCGCTCTTCCGCACCTGGGCCAGGATGGTGCCCTTCTTGACATAATCCCCTTCCTGGACGTTGCGGATTCTGCCGTCCACTCCCCGGACTTGAAAGATGCCCGTCAGGTAGCCGCCGGACTTGAAGGCCAGCTCGATGCGGGAATAGGGCTGAATATTGGCGGAATAACGCGTCTCCCCGCCACCCCGGTATTCTTCCGCGGCCTTGACGCCCACCGGGGTGGGGGGCTTGGCGATTTTTTCTTCTTTGCCGCAGCCGCTAAAAAGTCCGGCCAAAAGCAATAACCCCAGGGCCGCGGCCAGAAATTTCGGAAGAACCCCACTACCATCTGCCTGCAAAATCCCCCTAAATCCCCCTTTAGAAAAGGGGGACTTAAAGGACGGGTTTGCGTATTTCCCTTCTTGGGGAAGGGATTTATTACCTAGAGCGGGAAAGCAGTTCCATTCACCCCCACCCCAACCCTCCCCCCTCAAGGGGGAGGGGGTAAAAGCAGATGCGGACCTCGTTAATGTAGGGATGAACCTTGTTTTTCCCCTCAAGGTTGGGCGAACACAAGGTTCGCCCCTACGAAGAAATTCTCCCCTGGATGAACAATCGACAATAATCCCCCCCTTTTTTAAAGGGGGGTTAGGGGGGATTTTTTTGCCCCCAACTTCCCCGCTGTCTCGCCTTGGCAGCTTCATTTTTCTTCGCCTGTGGCTTTTTCGAAGTCGGCCTTGGCCGTCCAGAAGGAGGACAGGGCCTGTTGGTATTTGGTGTCGGCCTCGGACAGGTTGGTCTGGGCCTGGAGCACGTCTTTTAGAAGCGCAGTTTGGTTCTTAAACATATCCGTCTTTTCTTTGAGCTTCTCCCGGGCCGCGACCTGGAAGGCCCGGGCCGTTTTCAGTTGGCCCCGGGTGGCCTGGAGGTTGCGGAACTTGCTGTTGATGTCGATGAGCACCTGGGATTCGGTCTCCCGGGAGGTGTTTCTGGTCTGGGCCAGGGTCTCGGTCTTGGCCGCCAGTTCCCGCCTCTTCCTCCCCCAATCCCAAATCTCCCAGGTCATCATGAAGCCGGCAAAGGCCATATTTTCCGGCAAAGGGTCCAGGTTGACGCTCCGGGCGTAAGAAACGCTGAAATTGATATTGGGGATATACTCCGCCTGCTTGATCCAGCGGTCGTATTCCGCCTGCTTAATATGCAGGCGGGCCTCCCGGACCTCGGGGCGCTGCCGGAGGGCCCGGGTCCGGGCCCCTTCCAGGTCGTTTTCCAGGGGGGTGGCTTCAGGCACCGGGTTGACGGTAAAGTCCGTGAGGATATTGCGCCCCAGCAGGTCGTTGAGCTGCTCCTTCTGGGTGGCCAGGTTGTTATTGAGCGTGATCTGCTGCTGTTCGGCTTCGGCCAGTTTGGCTTTAATCTCCAGAGGCTCGGATTTAAGAACCACCTTCTCCTGCAGATACCGGCCTTCCAGGCGGTCCAGTTCCCGGTAGAAGCGGATGGATTCGGCCACGGTCTCCAGCCCGCTCTGGGTTTGAAGGATGTTGTAGTAGAGGCGCTTGACGTCGCTGACCGTGGTCTGGCGCTGGGCCCGGAGTTTTTCCTGGGAAATTTCCCGCATCACCGCGTGCATGGAGATGTTCAGACCGATGCGGTATTGCTGGCTTAGGGGTTGGGTCACGAAACCCGTAATATAAGCGGTGGGCTGCCGGTTTTTAATGACTTCGTTACCCGCGGAGATGGGAATGGTGATGGGCAGAATGCTGGAGAAACCGCCGAAGAGGTTTCTATTGGTATTGTCTTGTGGCAGAGACGTCAGCAGCCAGTCTTCCAGGACGATGACTTCGAAGATGGGGAAACGGCGGGTGCGGGCCGCGGCCAACATGTGCCCCGATTTGGAGACTTCCAGGACCGCGTTCTGCACCAGCCGGTTTTCCCGGAGCGCGGTATCCACCGCGTCTTCCAGGGTGAGGACCTGGCGCGGCGGGGTGGGGGCGGGCTGGGCGTAAGCCAGCGAACTCAGGGCCAGGAGCAGCCCCAGGAGGATTATCCACATTGAGCGACTTCTCCCACTAGGATTCGTCGCATTGTGGAGCATCTAAAGTTTCTTAGCAAGCCCCTGGGGGCAATTATTTTTTACTATTGTTTGTCAGCGTTCCCAGCGTCTCTAAGAATAGTTCGAAGTTCAAGGTTCAAGGTTCAAAGTTAAGAAGGGGACTCGCGAAAGCCTTTCATCATTTCTCTAGGTTTGCGTCTTACTTTGCGCCTTTGCGTGAGGCTTATAAGACCGCAGAGAAAAAGTTCAACGCCTATAATTTCATTTCGATCCGGATCACGCCTTCACCCAGGCGCTTGGAGTGAAACCCCGCTTTCTTAGCCATCTCCAACATGGGTTTGTTCTGGGCCATGACGTCGCCGTAAAGGAGGTGGAGGCCCAGGTCCCGGGCCACGGCGATGAGCTGCTCCAGCAATTTCGGGCCCAGGCCCTTGCCTTGCCAGGGGTCGCCGACAATTACCGCGAATTCCCCTTTTTTCCGGTCCGCGTCCATGACCAGACGGCTGACGCCCAGCATTACTTCCGGGCTGGGAGGCTGGGCCACGGCCATCAGGCCCAGTTCCCGGTCGTAATCGTTTTGGGTAAAACGGATGAGCATTTCGTGAGTCCAGTTCTTGATCAGCTTGAAATAGCGGAAGTAAATGGTCTCATCCGAACATTTATTAAGGAAATCAAAGACCAGAGGTTCGTCTTCGGGCTTCATGGGCCTGAGCAGTATGGGAGTGCCGTCCCGGAGCAGCCAGTGGCTTTCATACTGGTTGGGATAGGGGCTGATGATCAGATGCCGGGGAGCTGCGACAGTGCTCGGTTCAATGATGATGCGGGCGTCCACGGCCACCACCCGGTTGCCGATGAGCAACAGGGGATTGATATCCAGGTCCACAATTTCCGGAAAGTCGGTCACCAGTTGGGAAATCCGCACCAGGAGTTCCACCAGGAAATCCAGAGCGGGCCGAAGGTGACGATAACCCTGAAGGACCTGAAAGATCCGGGTTCTTTTCATTAAACTTTGGGCCAGATGCACATTTAACGGCGGCAGTTCAATGGCGTAATCTTCCATGATGTCGGTGAAGGTCCCGCCTAAGCCGAAAAGGATCAGGGGCCCAAAATCCGGGTCCCGCTTGCTGCCGATGAAGAGTTGGCAGTCAGGCTCCCGCTCCTGGGACTCCACCGTCACCCCCAGGATTTTGGCGTCGGGATGGCCCGCGGACACTTCCTCGACAATCTGCTCATACGCGGCCGACACTTCCTTTTCATCCCGGAGGTAATAACGCACGCCTCCCTCCATGGTCTTAGGGTTAAAATCCGGGGAATGGATCTTCAGCACCACCGGGAAGCCGATATCTTTAGCGGCCCTGACGGCTTCGGGGCGGGAAGCCGCGGCGATGGTGGGATTGGTGGGGATGCCGTAAGCGGACAGGATGGCTTTCGATTCCAAAGGGGTCAGTGACCGCTGTCCCCGCGCCAGGCACTGCTCGATAAAGGCCCGGGCCTGGGGGGTATTCACCTGGAATTCCTTGGGCAGGCGAGGCGGCGTCTGCTGCAAAAGTTCCAGGTTCCGGGAATAGGAATACATTTCTAAAAAGGTATCCACTGCTGGTTCCGGGGTCTCGAAGGTGGGTATGCCCGCGTCGTTCAGGATCCTGGTGCCCGCGGCCACTTCGTCCCCACCCATCCAGATAGCAAACACCGGCTTGGCTTTGCCCTTGACCGCGTCCACCACGGCCTGGGCCGCGCCGGTGGGGTCGGTCAAGGCCTGGGGGGAGAGGATAATCACCAAACCGGAGAGTTCCGGGGCTTCGATGGCGATCTGGACGGCTCTGGCATATCTTTCCGGAGTGGCGTCCCCCGGAAGATTAATGGGATTGCCTGGGATGCGGTAAGGCGGCAAAATTTCCCGCAATTTTTCCAGGGTTTTCGGGTTCAGGACCGGGGGTTCCACCTGCCAGCGGCTGAGGGCGTCCACCGCCATCGTTCCCGGGCCTCCGGCATTGGTGATGATCCCCAAGTTGCTGCCTAACGGCCGTTGCACCTTATCCAGGGCTTCGGCACAGTCAAAGAGCTGGGCGAAGGTGTCCACCCGGATGATCCCGGCCCGGCGGAAAGCCGCGGTGTAGGCCGTATCTTTGCCGGGCCAGACCACCCCGGACGCAGTGACCCCCCTGGCCCCGGCGAAGGTCCGGTGAGCCTTGATGACGATGATGGGCTTCACCCGGGAGACGGAGCGGGCCGCGCTCATGAACTTCCGGTGCCGGGTGAGGTATTCCATATAAAGAATAATGCTGCGAACTTTGTCTTCGTTGCCGAGATAATCGATGAGGTCAGCGAAATCCAGGTCCGCCTTGGAGCCGAAGCTGAGAAAGTGGCTGAAGCCGATATTCTTTTGCCCGGCCCAGCCGATAATGGAACTGCACAAAGCGCCGCTCTGGGAAATGAACGCCAGGCTGCCGGGCCGGGCAAAATGGGGAGAAAAGCTGGCATGGAGGCGGCAGGGAGGACAGAGGACCCCCCAACAATTGGGTCCCAGATAGCGAATTCCCCACTTCAACGCCTCGGCGTGAATGGCGGCTTCGATTTTCTCGCCTTCGGGTCCGGTTTCCCGGCCTCCCGCGGAAATGATGACCGCGGTCTTGACGCCGGCTTCTCCGCACTCCTGCATCACCCGGGGGACATCCTGGATGGGAATGGCGATCACGGCCAAATCAATGGAAGCCTTCAGCTCCAGCACGGCAGGGAAGGCCGGGAGTCCCAATATCTGGGAATACCTGGGATTTATTGGATAAATAGCCCCCGGAAAATCAGCTTGCTTAAGATTCAGCACCAGAGAGCGGCCGATGCTGTTCTCTTTCTCGCTGGCCCCGATAACGGCAACGGAATCGGGCTTAAATAGATAATCGAGATCGCGTTTTTCCAAAGGTTTTTATCCACCAGATGATGAGCAGGGAGGTTTGAGTTAAGCGTAATATAGTCTATTTTTTATTTCTTTACCATCGGTTATCAGGCGGGCTTCAACCGAGCCCGGAAAGCAGGGCCGCCAGGCGGGTAAGACCGTCTATTAAAGGCGCGGGCGCCAACCCGAGCCAAAAGATGAGGAGAAACATCAATATACAGGCAAGACCCGCGGTGAAGACCGCGGCCCACCAAGGCCGGGAAAAGCCCAAACCTCGAAATCATCCAGATTACCCCGGCCTTCTCCGGTTCCGGATAAAGCGCCGACAGCTATCGCCAACCTCCCTCTGCTCCAATCCACCAGGGATTATTTAAAAGTTGTCGGAATTTCCAAATTTAATTTAATTGAATAATTAATAGGTTACGTGCACCCCCACTAGGGGCTGTATGATTTTGCAACAAATAAAACGCTGCCGCGCCTCCAGAGAAATCCAATTAGTCTTGAAATATCCATAAGTTAATTAAATGGTATGCATCTTGCCCTATCAGTGAGCGAAGCAACAGCCATGCTTGGACTTTCAAGGGGACGATGGTGACGAAAAATAATATCAGCCCTGATTTGTATCGCGAGGTCCAGAAGCTTGGGGCCAGGGACATGGAAATCTGCATGCAATGCGGCAACTGCGCTTCCGCCTGTCCCTTATCCACCGGAGAAACCACCTTTCCTCGAAGAATTTACCGCTATCTCCAATTGGGCCTGAAAGACAAACTGCTGGAATCCCCGGAACCCTGGCTTTGCTATTACTGCGGCGACTGCAATAAAGACTGTCCCCGGGGCGCGGAACCCGCGGAGACCATGATGGCCACCCGGCGCTGGCTGATGACCCAGTATGACTGGACGGGAATTGCCAGAAGGTTTTATACGTCACCCAAGGCGGAGGTAGGGGCGTTTCTCGGTGTTGGACTCTTCGTCATTTTGCTTTTCCTGATCTTTCACGGACCGGTGGTTACCGACCGGGTGGAACTCAACACCTTCGCTCCGGTTCATTGGATCCACCTCGGCGACCAAATCGTGATGGGCTTTGTTTTTATCATGCTTTTCTCGAATGCGGCCCACATGTTCCGCAGAATCATGCAGGGCACGAAGATCCCGCTGCACCTTTATCTCACCCAGGCGCCGGTGTTCTTGTTCAACTACTTCACCCAGCAACGTTGGAGAAAGTGTGGCACCGGCCCGGGCAGCGCCTGGTGGCGGCATCTCTTCTTGTTCTCCGGCTGGGTCTCCATGGAAATCCTGGTGATGGCGTTTCTCGCGGACTTCCAGACCGATATGGTCCATCCGTTTTGGCATTGGACCCGGCTGTTGGGCTACTACGCCACCATCGCCCTGATGGTGGCCTCCACCACCATGCTGTACAGCCGCTGGTTCAAGAAGGAGCAGAATCTCCACCGGTACTCCGATTTTACCGATTTGTTCTTTCTGGTGTTGATTATCACCATTGCCACCACGGGCATCATGGTCCATTTTTTCCGGCTGGCCGGATTGCCCATCATGACCTACACGACTTATGTGATCCATCTCGCCATCACGGTGGGCATGCTGACCCTGATGATTCCCTTTGGCAAACTCTCCCACCTGATGTACCGGCCTTTAGCCATCTTCCTGACCACTCTGAAAGAAAAGGCCTTGCGGGATTCCCAGGTGGGCCTGGCGGTAATAAAGCAGGATATCGGCGAGAACTTCCAGAGCTGCATGCAGTGCGGCGCCTGCACCGGGGTTTGCCCCAACGGTGAGATCATGACCTACACTCCCCGGACGGTCCTCCGCAATATCGCTTTGGACAAGGCCACCAACGTGTCGGTGGATGAGGCCTCGTGGAACTGCACCACCTGTAACAACTGTGTGGAAATCTGCCCCCGGGGCATCGGCCTGCTGGACCTGACCAGATCCATCCGCCGTCACGTGGCGGACGCCGGACTCCTGCCGGGATATTTGGATAAGCCCCTGAAAAGCCTGAAAATCAACGGCAATCCGTGGGACGGAAAAAGGGAAAACCGCCCGGATTGGGCCAAGGGCGCAAACCTGCCGCCATTTACCCAGGAACATGAGTATTGCCTGTTCACCTGCTGTACCACGGCCTATGACACCAGCGCCAATAAAGGCAGCCAAAAGGCGGGCATCGCTCTCTTGAGCCTGCTGGACCACGCCGGCGTATCCTATGGAACTCTAGGAACCCAGGAGAGTTGCTGCGGTGACCTGGCCGATAAGGTCGGAGCTGCGGACGTTGCGGCCGATTTAGCCGGGAAAAATACGGAAATGTTACTGCAGGCAGGCGTCGCCAAGCTACTGACTATCTCCCCGCACTGTCTGAATTCCTTCAAAAAAGATTATCAAGGGCTGAAAGATATCACCACCCTTCACTCCACCGAGCTTCTGGATGAACTCATTCAGAACGGTATCATCAGCCCCGTTAATCCGCTTGGCCTCAAAGTAACCTACCACGACCCCTGCTATCTGGGCAGGCATTCTTCCATCTACGACGCGCCCCGCAGAATCCTGGAAGCGATACCGGGTCTGGAACTGGTGGAAATGCAGAATAACCGGGAGCGGAGCTTCTGTTGTGGAGGCAGCTGCGGACCATGGAAGAAGCCGGCGGGAAAAGAGAGTCTGGGAACGATTCGGGTCCAAGAGGCCCTGGGGACCGGCGCGGAGATCATCGCTACGGCCTGCCCCTATTGCATCCGCACCCTCAATGAGGCCGTCGCCAAGTTGGGCGTCGGTAACCGGATAAAAGTCCAGGATGTCACGGAATTATTGCTGCAATCCGTGGATCTGACCATTAAAGCCGCCAGAACTGGAAGAAATTATCTGGGAATTTCGCAGGAGGACCTTCATGTCTGATCGGATCGGGTTTTTCATTTGCCACTGCGGGATCAATATTGCCTACCGTGTCAGAGTGCAGGAGGTGGCGGACTATGCCGCCACTTTCCCGGGTGTCGTGGTTTCCAAAGACTATCTCTTCATGTGCTCGGACCCGGGGCAGGATCTCATCGAAAGGGAGATCAAGAATCAAGACCTCACCCACGTGGTGGTGGCCTCCTGCACGCCGCGCATGCATGAAAAAACCTTCCGGGCCGCGTGCCAGCGGGCGGGGTTGAATCCCTACCGGGCCTTTCATATGGTCTGTGTCCGGGAACACGGCTCCTGGGTGACGGAGTCCGAGGATGAAGCCACGGCCAAGGCCATCACCCTGGTCAGAGCCGGTCTGATGCGGGTCACCAATCAGATTGCCCTCTTCCCCAGCAAATTCTCGGTCAATCCCAACACCCTGGTGGTGGGCGGCGGCATCGCCGGCATGCAGGCGGCTCTGGATATTGCCAGCTCCGGTAATAAGGTCTATCTGGTGGAACGGCAGCCCACCGTTGGCGGGCACATGCTCCAATACGACAAGACCTTCCCCACCCTGGATTGCGCCGCGTGTATCGGCACCCCGAAGATGGTGGCCGTGGGCCAGGACAAGAACATCAATCTGATGACCAATACCGAGGTGGAGAGCGTCAGCGGTTTTGTCGGCAACTTTAAGGTCACGGTCAACCAGCGCTCCCGCTATGTGAAGACGAACTGCACCGGTTGCGGCGACTGCGCCAAGGTCTGTCCAGTGGAGTCCCCCAACGAATGGGATGTGGGGACGAAGATGCGCAAGGCTATTTACATCTCCTTCCCCCAAGCCGTGCCGGTGCGCTATGCCATTGACAAAAAGGACCGGGGGCCCTGCGTGCAAAACTGCCCCGCCGGCATCAATATTCAGGGGTTTGTCGCCTTGATTAAGGCCGGCAAATATCAGGAAGCCCTCAACGTGATCATGGAGAAGATGCCGCTTCCCGGCTCCCTGGGCCGTATCTGCCCCGCGCCTTGCGAGGGTAACTGCCGCAGGCAGGAGGTTGACTCGCCGCTGGCGATCTGCCAATTGAAACGGTTCGCGGCGGACCAGGTTGATTGGGACACCTTGCCGGTGCCGGAGATCGAGAAGAAGTCGGAAACGGAGAAGGTGGCCATCATCGGCGCAGGCCCGGCCGGGCTCACCGCCGCTTATTTCCTGGCCAAAAAAGGGTATCATCCCACCATTTTCGAGAGCGCGCCCTTTGCCGGCGGCATGCTCCGGGCTGGCATCCCGGACTACCGGTTGCCGCCTGCGGTCCTGGAACAGGAGATCAACTATATCAAGAAGCTGGGTGTGGATATCCAGTTAAACGTCTCCATCGGCAAGGACCGTCCGGTCGCCGGTCTCCTCCAAGAAGGATTTAAGGCCGTCTTCCTGGGGGTGGGCGCGCAGAGCAGCATGAAGTTGAAAATCGAAAATGAGGATGCCGAAGGGGTCATGCACGGCATTGATTACCTCGGCCTGCTCAATCGCCGGCAACCGGTGAAGACCGGCAAGAAGGTCGCAGTGGTCGGCGGCGGCGACGTGGCCATCGATTCGGCCCGGGAAGCCCTGAGGCAGGGCGCGTCCGCAGTGAAGATACTTTACCGGCGGAGCCGGGAGGAAATGCCGGCCTCCAAGCATGAGATTCAGGCGGCGGAGGAAGAAGGCATCCAGATCGAACTACTGGTGGCTCCGGTGGCGGTCCTGACCCAAGACGGTAAAGTCTCCGGACTCCGTTGCCTCAAGATGGAACTGGGTGAGCCGGATGCCTCCGGCAGAAGACGGCCGGTCCCGGTTGAGGGTTCGGAATTTGAGGTGGAATGCGACATGATCATCCCGGCCATCGGGCAAAGGATCAACGCTGGCTTCCTGGAAGGCACGGAAGGAATCAAATTAACCCGCTGGGGCACGATCGTGGCCGATCCGGTGACGTATCAGACCACCTTCCCGGGCATCTTTGCCGGCGGCGACATGTTTACCGGTCCGTCCATCGCGGTGGAGGCGGTGGCCGCAGGCCAGCAGGCGGCCATCTCCATCGAAAAGTATCTGCTGGGCGAGGACCTGGCGGAAAACCGGCCTGCCAGACCCACCGGGAATAAGTGGAAGGCGATTCCGAAAAAGATCGAGTCCCGGTCCCGGGCCAAAATGCCGATCTTGCCGGTGGCAGAGCGGGTCAACAATTACAATGAAGTCGAACTGGGGTTCACCGAGGAGCAGGCCAGGGCCGAGGCGGCCCGTTGCGTGGATTGCGGCGGCTGCTGCGAGTGCAAGCTCTGTGTCGAGGCGTGCCAAGCCGGCGCCGTTGACCATGAGATGACCGACAAGCAGGAGACCATCGACGTCGGCTCCATTATCATCGCCACCGGTTTTGATCCTATGAATCCGGTGAAGATGACCCAGTACGGCTACGGCAAGTACCGGAACGTCTTTACCAATATCGAATTCGAACGCCTTTCCAACGCCACCGGCCCCACCGCCGGAAAACTCCTGAAACGCGATCTGAAAGACCCGATGAAGTTTACCGAAGCGCCTAAGAGCGTGGCGATTCTCCATTGCATCGGCAGCCGCGACAAAAACTACCATGAATACTGCTCCCGCACCTGCTGCATGTATGCCCTGAAATATGCGCATCTGCTGAAAGATAAATGCGGACATGATACCGAGGTCTATAACTTTTACATCGACATGCGTTGCTTCGGCAAAGGCTACGAGGAATTCTACAAGAAGGTCCAGGCCGAAGGCGTCAAGATGATCCGCGGCAAGGCCGGTTCCATCACCGAGGACGAGAACGGCATCCTCACCGTTAAGGGAGAAGACACGCTGTCCGGCCGCCTGATCGAGGTTCCAGTGGAGATGGTCATCCTCTGCACCGCCATGGAACCCAGGCCGGATGCCCCTGAGGTCATGCGCAAATTCGGGATCGGCATCGGCCAGGACGGGTTCTTCCAGGAGCAGCATCCCAAACTGGCGCCCATCTCCACTCCCACCAGCGGCGTCTTCCTGGCCGGAGCCTGCCAGGGGCCGAAAGATATCCCGGACACGGTGGCCCAGGCGAAGGGAGCCGCGGCGGAAGCCCTGGCGTTGACCTCCGCGGGCCAGGTGGAAATCCCGCCCATGATCTCCAGCATCGATTCCGATATTTGCGTGGGTTGCCAACTTTGTATCGGACTCTGCGCCTATTCGGCCATCGAGTTCAACCGGTATGCCGGGATCAGCGAGGTCAACAGCGCTATTTGCAAAGGATGCGGCAGCTGCTCCGGCATCTGTCCCAGCGGCGCCGCCAAGGTGAGACATTTCACCGATAAACAGATATTTGCAGAAATAGACGGACTTTTACTTTCCCAAGGAGCTTGAGGCGATGAGCGAGTTTGAACCCCAAATAGTGGCCTTTTTCTGTAACTGGTGCACTTTCACCGCGGCTGATCTGGCGGGTACTTCGCGCCTGTCATATCCGCCGAACCTCAAGATCATCAGGGTCATGTGCACCGGCATGGTTGATCCGAAATTCGTTATCAAGGCCTTCCTCAACGGCGCGGACGGCGTCTTGATCGGCGGCTGCTGGCCGGGGGATTGCCATTACATCAACGGCAATCTGAAGGCCCGGCGCCGGGTGGCTAACCTCACTGAGGTTCTCAAACAGTACGGGATTGGTGAGGACCGCTTCTGGCTGCGGTGGATCGCGGCCAGTGAAGGGACCATGCTGCAGGAGGTCGCCACGGAGATGACCGAGAAATTGAAGCAGCTGGGACCAGGCCCCCTGCGGAATTTGGGTCAAATGGCAATTTGAAGACACGGAGAGGACCGAAATGGCTAAATTCGCAAAATTGTCTTTTCAGAAAGACGAAATGAACCAGAAGCTGGCCGCATTTTTCCAGGGCATGCTGGAAAATGGCGCGGTCGATGCCGTCCTCGCGCCCATGGCCCAGGCTAAGAATGGGGTAAGAATGTCGCTCGTCACCTCTGCCGTCCATACCGCGAGGGTGGATCCTTTTGCCCCCATCGCGGCCGTAAGCGGCGCTAAAATTGCCTCATCCCTTACCGTCCGCCCGTCGGGTCGTAAGGTGGCGATGGTCCTGCGCCCCTGCGAGATTCGAGCCGTGGTTGAACTCTCCAAATTGAAGCAGGTGAATCTCGATGATGTGCTGATGATCGGGATGGACTGCCTCGGCCGTTATGAGAATACCGATTTCGCCAAATTCCAGGAGCAGGGTGGGACCTCCGAATCGTTCTTGGAGAACGCTCTGGTCGGCAAGACCGCCACGGACGGCTTTGATATCACCGGCGCCTGCAAGATTTGCGAGTTTCCCGCGGCTGAAAATGCCGATATGAAACTCGCCGCCATAGGCGCGGGAGCCGGCTCGGTCTTCGTCGAAGCCGTAACCCCCAAGGGTGAGGAAGCCCTGGAAAAATCAGGCATGAAGACTGGTGAAACTCCCGCGGGCAGAGACGACGCGGTGAAGAAGCTGGCCGCGGCGCGCACCGAAGCCAAGGATAAAAAATTAGCGGAACTTCGGGATGAGGTCAACAGCTTCGAGGCCCTGGCGGACAAATTGGCGGGGTGCGTTAACTGCTACAACTGCCGGGTCGCCTGCCCGGTCTGCTATTGCAAGGAATGCGTCTTCATCACCGACACCTTCCGGCACAACGGCGAGCAGTACATGATGTGGGCGGATCAAGGCGGCATGTTGAAGCTGCCCAACGACACCATGTTCTTTCATCTGACCCGCATGACCCATATGAGCCTTTACTGTGTCGGTTGCGGCCAATGCGCCAGCGCCTGTCCCAACGGCATCGATCCCATGCCGCTGTTCCGGGCCTGCGCGGAGAAGACTCAAGCCCGGTTCAACTATCAGCCGGGACGATCGGTGGACGAAGAACTGCCGCTGGCTGGGTTCAAGTCGGATGAACTGTTTGAAGTGACCGGTCAGGTCAAATAGGAGCGGTATTATGGCTGAAAAGAAGCCTACAGGTACAGTCCTGGTGGCCGGCGCCGGCATCTCCGGGATCAAGGCGGCCATAGAGCTGGCTGAATCGGGCTATAAGGTCATCCTGACCGATGACTCTCCCCAGATAGGCGGTATCCTGGCCAAACTTGATTACCAATTCCCCACGGATCACTGCGGCATGTGCCGCATGCTGCCCCTGGTGGGCCGGGAGTATGCCTCGCAGTACTGTATGCGGAAAAGCCTGTTTCACGACCATATCGAGATCCTGCCGTTTACGGAGATCACTTCGGTTAAAGGCGACGCAGGGAATTACCAGGTCGATCTACGGAAAAAGGCCCGCTTCATCAACCCCGCGGTCTGCAATGAGATGGGGAAGTGCATCGAAGTTTGCCCAGTCGAGGTCGAGGACGAATTCAACCAGGGGCTGACCAAACGGAAGGCGGTCTACCAGGCGGTCCCCCACAATACCCCGAAGATGCTGCTCATCGACAAACAGGCCTGCACCCGTTGCGGCGAGTGCCTCAAGGTTTGTGCGACCGGCGCGATCAACCTGGACGCCCAGGACGAGGCGGAGACCAGGGAAGTCCATGCCATTATCCTGGCTACCGGGGTGAAGCTCTACAATATCCAGGAATTCGAGGACGCCAAGTCGTACGCGGTTTCGCCGGACGTCGTCACCTCCCTGGCCTTTGAGCGGATGTTGAGCAGGTCCGGCACGTATCAAGGTGACATGATCAGACGCCCGTCCGACGGCAAGCCCGCGCAGAACATCGCCTGGATTCAGTGCATGGGCTCTCGCAACAGGCGCCAGAAAAGAGATTACTGTTCCTCCATCTGTTGCATGTTTGCGCTCAAAGAAGCCGTCCTGGCCAAGGAAAAAGGCGGGTCCGAGGTGGACACCACCATTTTTTATATGGACCTGCGGACCTTTGGCAAAGGCTTCCAGCAGTACCGGGACAAGGCCGTGGACGAGCATGGGGTGAACCTTATCCGCTGCCGGGTGCAGGGGGTGATGCGCAAGCCCGACGGGAGTCTGGAGATACGTTATATCGATCCCGAAACGAACGAGTTCTTCCTGAAGGATTACGACCTGGTGGTGATGTCTACGGGTCAGATCCCCTTCGAGACGCATAAGCATTGGGCCGACCTGATGAATCTGCCTCTGGATGGGCGTGGTCTTCTGGCCACCGAGCCCTCCGCCAAAGTCAAGATTGCTGGCAAACCCGGCCTCTTTCTCTGCGGCTCCCTGATGGGGCTCACGGATGTCAGCGAGGCCATGACCAGCGGTATCGCCGCGGCGGGCGAGGCCACCAAATTTCTCGCCAGCTTGGGCGTGGACCGGATGGAGGAGGAGCAAATTCCCGAGCCGGCCGCCCGGAGCCGGGAACTCCCCATGGTTTCGGTGGCCCTCTGTAAATGCGGGGAAAAGCCGGGCGCCGAAGGACTGGATTACGAGCTTCTCAGTTCTGAATTGAAGCGCTACCCCGGAGTGGGCTCGGTCCAGGTCTTAGATTCCATCTGCAAGGCGGAGGGAGAAACCGCTCTCGTTGACCTCTTCGGCAAAACCAAGGGCAACCGGTTGCTGATCGGGGCCTGCCAGCCTTTCATGTACCGGCGGAAGCTGAAAAGTGAGGCCAGGAAGGCGGGATTTAACTCCTCCATGGTGGAAATCTTCGATCTCTTCGGAGTTGCCAGGAGAGGGATGGTTGAGCCTTCCACCGGGGACTGGACCTTGCGGGCCGCGTGGGACGTCAAAGGGGATATCGAAAAGCTCAAATTTAAACCGGACTTGCAAGTGAGCACCTTGCCCATTAACCAGACCGCCCTGGTGATCGGCGGCGGTATCGGCGGAATGCACGCCGCCCTATCTCTGGCCGATCGGGACGTGCCGGTGCATCTGGTGGAAAGGGAAGCGCACCTGGGCGGCTATCTCGGGAACCAGGTGGAGCATACGGTGGATGGATTGGCTCCCATGGCCATGGCCACGGCTATGAAGCTGAAGGTGTTCGAAAATAAGAACATCACAGTGCACCTGAATTGTGAGGTGGAGAAAAGCGTCGGCACCCTCGGGAGCTTCGAATCAAAGCTGCATTTTAAGGATAGCGGCGAAACCACGTATCTGCATCATGGGGCGGTGATCCTGGCCACGGGCGGGCATGAGGGAGCCACCAGCGAATACGGCTACGGGACTTCTGAGGCGGTGCTGACCCAGGGGGAATTGAAGAAAGGCCTGGCTAGTGGCGATATCGATGCCGGTGAACTCGAAAATGTGGTGATGATCCAGTGTGTGGGTTCCCGGCAGCCGGAGGGGCGCCGTTACTGCAGCCGCATCTGCTGCATGGGTGCCATTGGCAATGCCCTGACGATCAAGGAGAAAAATCCCGAGGCCCGGGTCGTCATTCTTTTCCGGGATATCATGACCTATGGCTTCTACGAGCAATACTATTCCCAGGCGAGATCAGCCGGGATCATTTTTATGAATTACAGTCTGGATGACAAGCCGGAGGTGGAGTTCGTCGACGGAAAACCGGTCGTCATCTTCATGGATCCTGTCCTGAAAGAGGAAATGGAGCTGGATGCGGATCTCGTGGTTCTCTCCACCGGGGTGGATCCGGAAGAGTCAAACAAGAGACTCGCCGATGCCTTCAGCGTTTCCGTGACCGAGGACGGGTTCTTCGCCGAAGCGGATGCAAAATGGCGTCCCATCGAGTTCCAGAAAGTTGGACTTTATCTGGCCGGCACGGCCCATTCGCCCATGCCGCTGAGGAGCGTCATCCTGCAGGCCGAAGCCGCGGCCCAGAAGGCCTATACTTACCTGTCCGGCCGCGAGGTGCACACCGCCGCAGTCACTTCTACGGTGAAAGACGCCCTGTGCATCCGCTGCCAGAGATGCGTGAACATCTGTCCGTACGAAGCGAGGTCGTACAACGAAGCGGATAGGCGCATCGATATTGATGCCGCCGAATGTCAAGCCTGCGGCATGTGCGCGGTGGAGTGCCAGAACAACGCGGCTGAGGTCAGAGGCTGGAGTGACAAACAGCTGATGGCTGTCATTGATGCGAAACTCATGGACAGCACTCTCGCAGGCCTTAGTATGGCAAAAGCGACCTAAGGCAAAACCTTTAGGAGGAACATGTCGTGAAGCCTCAGCAAACTAGCGAACGGCCCCCAACGAAAGAAGTCTTTGGCTTTCAGGTACCCACCGATGCCTATTATTTGCATCAGGGCCATGCTTGGGCAGCGTTAGAAGAAACGGGCTGCGTGCGCGTTGGCCTGGATGACTTCTCTCAAAAAATCATAGGCCCGGCAGACGGTCTCAAGTTGCCGGGGATCGGCAAGACCTATTATCAAGACCATGTCTGCTTTTCCCTGTTTAAAGAGGGAAGAAAGGCTTCCTTCGAAGCCCCGGTGGATGGCGTAATCGAGGCCGTCAATCCCAAAGTTCGCAAACAGCCCAAGCTGGTTCATGACGATCCTTATGGGGAAGGCTGGCTGTACCGGGTCAAGCCCACCAATCTCCAGCGCAACCTGGACAACCTCTTCTCCGGTGAGGCCAATGTCATCTATATCAATGAAGAAACTCACCGCCTGCTAAACCTCATGGAGAGTAAGGTGGGCGTTATCCTGCCGGATGGTGGCACCGTCGTCGACAATCTCCTTGGGCATTACCCGGATATTGGCTGGCGGCCGCTAATCAAGGAGTTCTTCTTAAAACACTTGACTACAAAAGTCTTAGAAGAAGGATCAATCAAGGATTTGTGGCAAGACATCTACAACACCGGCAATCTCCAGTACTGCTTCAACTGCAGCACCTGCGTCTCCGGGTGTCCTGCCTCCCATGGAAATCCGCCGCTCCTGGTCAGGAATCTGGCCCGTAAGGTGATCTTGGGACTGGAGGAGGAGCTCATTGAAGATAACACTCCTTGGGCCTGCGTCTCTTGTTCCAGGTGCGAGGAGATGTGCCCCATGAACGTCATGCCCTTCGAGTTGATTCTCTCCATCCGGCAATGGCAATGCCGCAATGATGAGACGCTGATACCCTCGGCCATCGTCGAGATTTACAAGCGGGGCTACACCCAGGCCGTGGGCGTGAACAAGGAGTTACGCGAGTCCTTGGGATTGCCTCAAATGAACACCATCACCAATAACCCCGAGCAACTGGAATTGTTCCAGGAAATGCTCATGAAGACAACGATAGTCAGCGAGAACGACTATATGTTCAAGGGATGAAATTGTGCTTCAGCATTATAAGGGGACCGTGGCAATGATCAACCGCCGCCTGGCCTTGAGCGGCACTTCAGACACATGAGGAAAAAGAGATGCAACTATGTTTCTTCCCGGGCTGTAATACACCTGCCATCCGGCCGGATGTGGAGCGGGCCATAAGGGCGTCATTACCGGTTCTGGGCATTGAGCTGGTGGATGCCGACAACTATGCCTGCTGTCCGGCCTTCGGTTCTTTCCCGTCTGCCGATGAGGAGGCCTGGATGGCGACCAGCGGCTGGAATCTTTCCATTGCCGAACAGAAGGGATGCGATTTCGTCGTCCAGTGCGGTTCCTGCTACAGTTCCCTGCGCATGGGACGGGAGCATCTGGTGCATGATGCGGAAAAATTGGCGCACATCAATGAACTGCTGGAGCCCTCCGGGCGGCAGGTCACGGGGAAATCCAAGGTGCGTCATGTGTCGGAGGTCCTCTTTCGGGAAATAGGCCCGGAGAAGATCGCTTCCCATCTCAAAAAGACTCTGAAGGGGCTCCATGGCATCGTTCAGTATCCCTGTCACACCTTATTCCCAAGTGAGGTGGTGGGGTTCGAGAATTCCCCCAGGGCCCCGGAGGGATTGCGGCGCTTGGTGGAGGCGCTGGGGGCCGAAGTGGAAGGCTACAGCCGTGAACTGCAATGCTGTGGCGGAGCCGGCGGCTTCATGAAAAGCACTCCGGAACAAGCGGTGGAATTCGCCAAAAACAAGTTCGACGCCATACTGGATGAAACCAAGGCTGATTTTATCGCGGTCTCCTGTATCACCTGTTTGATGCACATGGAAAGGATTCAGAACATGTGTAATGAACAGCTGGGCGAAGAGCGCTACAAGATACCGGTTTTCGATTACAACCAGCTCCTGGCCCTCTGTCTGGGGTTTGAGCCGAAACAGGTATCAGCGATATGCAATGTCCCGAGGGACGCCGTAATCAGCCGCTTGGCGGACGTCACTGCAAATGCATAAGGGGACCTCTACGATGAATTTTGGGTAGAGGATGGAAAAAATCGAACCGCAACAAGTCCTTTAAGGAGGGACAGGCCATGATGCCTCAACCAAAAATCACACGGCCACAGATGGAGGATGTCTTTGGCTTTCAGGTGCCGATTGACAACTATTATCTGCACCGGGGCCATGCCTGGGCGGCCCTTGAGGGCGACGACCGGGTGCGGGTTGGATTGGATGACTTCTCCCAGAAGCTCCTGGGCCCGGCGGATGAGGTCAGGCTGCCGGAGATCGGCAAGGTTTACTATCAGGATCATCTTTGCCTGGCCTTGTTCCGGCAAGGGAAAAAGGCTTCCTTTGAGGCTCCGGTGGACGGCGTCATTGAGGCCGTCAACCCCAGGGTCCGGCAAAACCCCAGCCTCGTCCATGATGATCCTTACGGGGAGGGCTGGTTGTTCACAGTCAAGCCCGTCAATCTCCGCCGCAATCTGGAGAACCTGCTCTCCGGTGAAGAGGCGGTCATCTGGATCAACGAGGAGGCGCACCACCTGCTGCATCTGATGGATACTCGGGCCGGAGTCATCCTCCCCGATGGCGGCGCCATTGTTGATGATGTTTACGGAAATTACCAGGGATTGGAATGGCGGCCCCTGATCCAAGAATTTTTCTTGAAAAACTTGACCAGCAAGGGGCTCATTCCCCAGGCGAAGTGGAAGAAAAAGGTCTGAAAATTAGGGAGAAAGCGGGTTTTTGACTACCTGATCTCACCCTCCGTAAAGGAGGGTGAGGCGGGGAGCTTAAGAAAAAAATCCGTTGAGGGGATCCACCTAAGATTGTCAGGTTGGGAGCTAAGTCCATGGCAGAAAAAATTATCGAAAGCAAAAGGCGCTGCATATGGATGGATGCCGGGGTGGTCCAGTTCAAGCTCTGCGATAGTGACTTCGATTGCCAGTCCTGCCAATTCGACCAAGCCATGACCGAATCCGCCCGGCAACAGCTATCGCGGCGCCTGCAGGCGGGGAAGCCTGCAACCTTGGCAGTTAAGACGGTTCCGTGGGAAAACAAGATGTGGCAACGCTTCGGGGATCGCCGCAAGTGCCCGTTGATGAAGTCCAATCTCTGCCATCAATGTTCTTTTGCGGAACTCCTGGAAGAGCAATTCGATTTTTTTCTGGCTCCGGAAAAACCCCGGGTGCATGAAATTTTTGGTATCCAGGTGCCCACCTCCAACTTCCTGCATCTCGGCCATACCTGGGTGGCTCTGGAGAACGCCGACCTGGTGCGTCTGGGGATGGACGACTTCTCTCAGAAGGTTCTGGGTCCGGCCACCAAGATCGATTTGCCGAAAACCGGACAGAAAATTAAAGCGAACGAGCCCTTCATGACCCTGGGCCGCCAGCGACAACAGGCCAAGGTCCTGTCACCCGTTGACGGTACCATTGACGCGGTCAATCCGAAGGTTGGAAAAAGGCCCCAAGTCATCCATGACGATCCCTACGGCGAGGGCTGGCTCTTTCTAGTCACTCCCAGCAATCTGAAGGGGAATTTGGAAGAAATGCTCTTCGGCCAGTGCAACATCGCCTGGACCGAAAGCGAAATCATCAAGCTGCTGGGGATGCTGCAAGCCCAGCCGGGAGTCATTCTGCCTACTGGCGGGACCCTCGTGGATGATGTTTACGGGAGTTATCCGCAGTTGGATTGGAAGCGTCTAGTATTTGAGTTTCTGCATACCGCTTGAGGGGCGGAAGCATGCCCTGGTCCCGAAAGTAGTCCGCCAACAAAATCCGGCAATAATCGCAGAGCTTGATATTCTTCCGGTCTAATTTTTCTAAATTTGTCGAAAACCCCATTAAACAACCATCTTCCCGGCAATGTTCCAGACCGAAAGTGTGTCCCAATTCGTGCAGGCTCAGCTGCAGGAGGCGTCTGAAGACGAGTCGCCGGGGAGGGGTGGGCCCTCCGGCATCGCCCCGGGGACGGAACAAGGAGATGATGGCGGCCCGGCCGTTTAATTGGGCCTCGCCGAAGACGAAGGTAAAAATAGGAATGTAAAGATCCTCGGCAGTCACCCCCAAGATCCGAAAAGCCTTGGTTTCTACGTCGTCTACTAGAAATTCCAAGAGTTGGGCGGCATCATATTGATGCCGAGTTAAGTGGTAAGCCTGCAGCGGCAGAGGCTCGGGGTGCAGCACCCGCACCGGCAGCGGCAGGAACTTGGCGAGGGAGGAACGCAGACTCCGAAGGATGTCCGGGTCGATGGGACCTAGAGCCACCAGGCCTAAATAAGGATGCCTTGCCATCTAATCCACAAGTTAGCATTGGAGGGTACAGAAATCGATGATGCTTAGGGGGCCAAGCCGTATTTCTTTATCTTAGCATAGAGAGTGGAGCGGTTGATGCGCAGTATTTTGGCAACGTTGGAAAGATTGCCGGCTTCGATGGCCAGGATACGGGCAATGTGCTGACGCTCGATCTCGTCCAGGGACATCTTTTCCATTTCCGCCGCGCCTCCCACGGCAATGACAAAAGGCAAATCGTTCAACTGGATTTGCCGGCCTTTCCCCACCACCACCGCGCGTTCGATGGCATTTTCCAATTCCCGGACATTCCCGGGCCAGGGGTACCGCCGCAAGGCCTCCATCGCCTCCGGGTGGATGGAATCGATCTTCTTATTCGTTTCGGTGGCATAGCACCACAAAAAATGCTGGGCCAGCAGCGGGATATCTTCGGGCCGTTCCCGCAGAGGCGGCACCTGAAGATGAACGACGTTCAGGCGGTAAAACAGGTCGGACCGGAAGGATTTCTTCTTGATTGCTTCCTGGAGGTCCTGGTTGGTGGCGGCGATGACCCGAAAATCGCTGTGCAGGGTGGCGGTGCCGCCCACCCTGCAAAATTCCCGGGTCTCCAGCACCCGCAGCAGATCAATCTGCATCTTCATGGTAATATCGCCTACTTCGTCAAGGAAGAGGGTGCCGGCATTGGCCAATTCCAGGCGGCCTTTCTTGGTAATCTTGGCGTCGGTAAACGCACCTTTCTCATGGCCGAAGAGCTCGCTCTCCAGGAGTTGATCGGTGAAGGCTCCGCAATTGATGGCAATAAAGGGGGCGTAACACCGCGGGCTTTGGGCGTGGATAGCCCGGGCCACCAATTCTTTGCCGGTGCCGGTTTCGCCGGTAATCAGGACGGTGGCGTCAGTTTGAGCCACATCGACAATGGTTTCAAACAGCTTGACCATGGCCGGGGACTGGCTCACCAAGTTTTCAAACCGGGTAAAGGTGGCGACCCGCTCCTTGAGGATCAGGTTTTCCATGGCCAGGGTTTGCATCTGCACCAGTTTCTCGATGGTGAGGCTCAATTCCTCCAGGTCGAAGGGTTTGAGCAGATAATCATAGGCGCCCAATTTCATGGCCTCCACCGCGTCCCGAATATCGCCGTGGGCCGTCATCATGACGATGGCGATATCAGCATCGTTTTCCTTGATCTTTTTAAGCAGGGTCAAGCCGTCCATTTCCGGCATCTTGACATCGATGAGCATGATGTCGAAGCGTTTCTCCGCGTTCCTGGCCACAGCCTCCGCACCGCCGGTCGCGGTCTCCACTTGGTAGCCGCCCCGTTTCAGCCAACCCTTCAAAGATTCGCGGATACTCAATTCGTCATCTACTATCAGAATGCCGATTTTATTATGTGGCAGCATGCTCTTCTCCAGCTTTCGAGGCAGGCAGGCGGATGGTAAAAGTAGTACCTTGATCCAAGACGCTGTCCACTTTGATAGTGCCCTTAAGGTCCTTAACAATGCCATAGACCACCGAGAGCCCCAATCCCGCTCCGGCACAGGCCTTTTTAGTCGTAAAAAACGGCTCAAAGATATGGGAAATATTTTCCTTAGGAATACCCTTTCCAGTGTCGGAGACTTTTATCAATACGTCCCTGCGGATATTTTTCGTTTCCAGGGTGAGTGTCCCGCCCTGCGGCATGGCTTCCTGGGCGTTCAGAACCAGATTTACCAGGACCTGTTTTAACTGTCCTTTATCCCCCAAAACAAGATGCAAGTCCTTATCCAAATGGTGTTTAACAGCAATGTTTTGCAGCCGCATTTGGTTGCCTATGAGCGAGATGGTTTCAACGATGACCACATTGATGTTCACCGGCTGTAATTTCGGCTTGGATTTGTGGGAAAAGGCCACCAGGTTGGAAAGGGTTCTGCTGACCCTGGTGGTTTCATCGTGGACCATGGAAAGATAATTGCGCATTTCCTCCAGGTCGTCCTTGCTGAGGTCCCCACCGTCTATCATGGTTTGCATCAATTTGACGAAATTGAGTATGCCAGTCAGTGGGTTGTTGATTTCATGCACCACGCTGGCTGATAATTTCCCCAGGGAGGTCATCTTGTCGTCGTGCAGCATTTGGCTGCGGGCGATGATTTCTTGGGTAATATCCCGGGCCAGATCAACCAGCTGATGGATACGCCCGTTCTCATCAAAAATGGGGTGACAGGCTACCTGATAATAGCGCTCCCTTCCTTCCTTGTCGAAGTGCACGTGCATGACCGACGCGGCCTTGCCCGTAGCCACCGCGTCCTTTAAGGGACAAGGGTGATCGGGGTCGATGCAGGGGTGTTTCAAGTGGTGAGTCACTTCATAACAAAATTTCCCCACCACTTCATCCCGCCTCCGGCCCACCATTTTCAGCAAGGCCCGATTGACCTCGATGATCCGATAGTCCAGGCCTATGACCATCATGTGATCCTGGATGCCGTTGACAATGGTTTCCAGAAAGGCCTTACCCTTGGCGGCCTTTTCTTCCGAACTTTTCAGGGCCTCCTCCAAATGCTTGCGGAGGGTGACATCCTTGATGACTTCGATCACCCTTTTCCGCCCAGCTTCCGGAGGCCAAAGCGGCGCCAGGGTAATTTCATCGTACTGTATGGTGCCGTCGCGGTTAACTGAATGCTGCAAAAATTGGGCGGTTTGACAATCCCGAAGTACACTTGTAAAGGGGCAGATTAAGCCTTTGGTGTCACAGGGCGCGTCAAACTGGCGGACCACCTCATAACAGGGTTTGCCAATGACCTCCACCGCTTCTTTTTGGAAGCGCTGCAAGAAGGTGAGATTGACTTCATCCACGGTATAATCGGGCAGCAAGACCAGCACCGGATCGGGTAGATGGTCGAAAATTCTCTGAAAGCGGGTGCGCTGGCCCGCTAACTTGATTTCGCTTTCCACCCGGCTGCGCAGCCGATCTTCCTCTATGTGCAGAAATTCCCAGAAGAGGCGGGCCTTAAGGTGATCGATAATCTGGGTATGGGGATGCTTCTGGCGGATAATGGCTTCCCGCACCTGCGGATTGCCGGTGAGTTCCAGGATAAGATCCGGTTTTTCCGCCAGAAGCAGGGCATAATCCTGAAAAGTAGGAATTTCCATCTTCTGGGCCAGGATAATTCCCGGGGCTTCCAGGTCCGGGTCAGCCACTCCCAGGATGTCGATGTGCCGTTTGCGGCGGCGCTCTCCGGAAATGAGCTGAAGAACTTCGTGCGCGGCCTTGCCGCCCCCCACGATGCCGAGGCGCAAGGGGGCGCCTTCCTGGGAAGAAAGCTCCATGGAGATGAGGTCCCAGAAGGTTTCCCAGGAATAGGGACGGTCGACACTCAAGATGATTTGCGACTCTGAGCGCTGCTCGTTCAATTGACGCGATACTTCAGGAAGTCCGGTGGCGTTGATAACAATGTCCAGGTCCGGAAGCTGTAGCAGATCGGGGAAATTGACGGTGACGAAGAGATTTTGGCGAATGCCGAACAAGATGCCGGGAGCTTCCGGATTGAGGTCCGCCACTCCTATCACGCGGATGAATTCATTTTCCTTGGGAGGCGGCACCAAAGCCGCCAGGATGGACATCCCCTGCCGGCCGGCGCCCACAATGGCCAGATTATATTTGGGTTTTAAAAGACCCATGAGAAAACTCCCAGACAGGAGCAGGACCGCCGGTTACCAATACAGCAATTGGTGGCCGCAGAAGACGCCGTTGGCGGTGTCGGTCTTGCTCATGGCGCCTTCGAGAAATATTATTTTCCCGATAAGTGCAAAAGTTTGGTTATTAAAATCTGATTTATTTTAAATACATTAGGCGATGTATTTCGCAACAGTCCTAAATATAAAATACCATATTTTCATTACCTGTTGCAAAATTCATTTTTTGGTGAAATTTTGCCAGATTGACTAAAGAAACTATCTAAAAGAAGTGATGACAACAGGCCCCGGACAGGTTGAGAATTGGCTGATGCAAGCGAAACAATTTGTCCAGGCGGTTGGCGGTCTGGTAACCGGCAAGTGAGTTTTTTCGGCCGCTCCTTTGTGAAACCTTGAGTCCAGCAGAAGCCGCCAGCGATTGCAGAAGATAGAACCGGTTCTTAGGTCTTCCGGGCCCAGCGGCTGCGGCGGAATCAATAGTACGTCCGGCGCAGCCCTTCCTCCAAGGGGAATCTTGGCCAGCCACCCCAGGGAAGTGAGACGGCCGGCATCCGCAGCTTTCTGGGAGAGCCGTCTGGCTGACTGGCATCGAAGATGAGCCGTCCCTTAAACCCGCTCACCCGGGCTATCATCCCGGCCAGTTGATTCGAACCTCCGCCCCACGGATAAGAAGCTCTTCTACCGGGACTTTTCGGGGCACTTCGGGAAGCCAAGAGATAGTGTTATTTCAACTAGTTAACCTGCCAACCGTTATTTTGGGCCAATGCGGGGAAATTCAGGAAAATGTGGGTTATTTTCTGCATGGTGTTGACTAGACGTTGACCAACGGAAAAAGCTGCTGGGCCATCGCTTCATCCTTCCTTCTGCCGACAAAAAGGAAGTATGACCAGAGGCCGCAGCAGGCTGGACGCACGGTACATTCCCAAGAGGAAAGCAGATCTTCCAGGCGGGGTAAAAGGTGTGAGTCGAGGCGGACGTGGTTTAAGCCCATCCACTGCTTGAACATTTTGGAGGCCGAATCATGAAAGTCCACCACGGCGATGACGCCTCCCGGGGATAGATCGTGGCTGGCGGTTTTCAAGGCCGCGTCCCAGCCTGGGTTAAACATGGAGAGGGCGTAGGAGAAAACCACCAAATCAAATTGACTCGAAGCCACTGGCCTATCATAAGCGGCCTCAATCAGGGTGAGCCGATGGCGCAGACCCCGCAGTTTCTCGGAGGCTCGGGCCAGCATGTGGGGCGACAGGTCCAGCCCCCAGAGCTGAGCTTCGGGGAATAGGAGTCCCAGGTGCAGGAGGTTTTTTCCCGTGCCGCAGCCCACCTCCAAGATGCGGCGGGGCTGACACTGCGCAGCCACGCGTCGTATCAATTCCTCCCTTCCTTTTAAAAAGGTCCAGCGGGTTAGGTCGTAAATCCGGGCATGCAGCCGGTAATACCGGACAATTTGAGACCTTCCCAATGCTGGATTGTCTAAAGACATCACCTCACCTCCGCCAAATGCAGGCTTCCATAAGTGCCCACCCGATCCCGCCGGTGCAAAGGTTGGGTCAGCTCCGGGAAAAACCGCAGTTTTGCCTTGACTGGTTCCGGAAGAAAACTCAAATCCGGCCCGGCGGAGCGGAAGAGAATCTTGGCACCCTGGCGGCTGTTCCGGAAGATCTGGCGCCATTCCTCCAGGAGAGCGGCAGTGTCATGCCAGGCCAGCCAATCCTGGTGGTCCAGGAGGACGAAATGGCTGTACTCCCCGGGATGGGCCTGCAAAAATTCGGTGACCGTGCAGGTGTGCACTTTTATCCGGTCCAGACGTTGCCGGAGAACGGGGAAGTTCCGGGGCGATAGATAGGAAGGGCAACAGTCACCGGTGTAGGAGCCGGTGACGTAAACCCGCCAGAAATAATTATCCCAAATGGGCACTTCCGTAAAAACCTGCCGTAACTTATCTCGGACAAAGCCCCCGAGCCCGCCCGGATACCGGTGCTCGATGAGACGGAGCTGGGGGGTGGGAACGCCGATGAAGGCCATGGTCCCCGGTTGGCGGAGCAGCCAGTTAATGCCGCGACCGAACAGGCGGGGCTCCAAATGTTCATAGACGCGCTTCTGCTCTGCCAGGGACCCGGCCTCCAGCAGGGCCAGGGCCAGGCTTTTCTTGCCGTTCAGCAACAGGCGGTGGAAAGCCCAAGCAAAATCACCGGCCGCGCCTCGCCAATAGAAAGAGCGACGCACCCCTTTCGGGTTGAAAAAGCCGATTTTTTCGTCCCAGAATCTTTGGGCCCAAACCGGCAATTGGGGCCGAAGGGAGGCATAGATGTCCCGATACCCCGGGACCCCGCCGTTTCCGAACAGGGCAAACAGGGCTTGATGGTCGCCAGCGTTCAACAGGGCCATTTTGAGCGCAAGGACCGCGTTTTGCCGGAAATTGACGTCCACGGCCCGGATGGCTGCCGGTCCGTCCAGGAGGTAATCCAGCACGTTGCAACCCGCGCTGGTGATGGCCACCACTCTGCTTTCCGGAGTGAGCCGGAGGAGTTCCCGGTCAACGCGGGGATCTTCCCAGCAGGTATTGTAGATAAGACGGTTGTTAAGAATAAGATCGAAAAGCTTTTGTTGCAGCCCGGTTACCATGCCCGAATCACCATTCGATGATCTCCTGAAGGAAGATTTTCACAATGATTCTAAACCGGGATTATTAAAGCATGATTAAAAGTAAGTTAATTATTCGTTAGTTTAATTAACATCCCGATCTGATAAGTGTTTCTCTCGGTGGCGGGTTTGCCAAAATGCTTCACAAAAATTTTGAAATATGGCATAATAGAGCCATATATAATTATAGCCCAACGTGATAATATTGTAATAATGAAGTTATCTAAAGATAAGAAAGGGGAATGATGAAAAAAACTTATGTCTTGGATACCAACGTTCTTTTACATGACCCGGAATCTTTATTTTCCTTTGAAGACAACTCCATCGTCCTGCCCCTTTCAGTCATCGAAGAATTAGATCGCATCAAGAGAAGAGGAGATGAAATCGGCAGAAACGCCAGAGACGCGTCCAGAAAGCTGGATGAATTGAGGCTTACAGGCCGTCTGTCGGAAGGAGTAGGCCTACCTGGTGGAGGATCAATTAGAATTGAATTGAACGGTAACAAGACCTACGATCTGTTAGGAGGAGTCGATTTAAACAATGTGGATAACAGAATCCTGGCTTTGGCCTACTTCCTCACTAATAACGAAAATAGTCCGGTGGTCCTGGTTACCAAAGATCTGAATCTGCGCATCAAAGCTGATGTTTTAGGAATTGCCACGGAAGATTTCTATAGCGATAAGGTTGATTACGCCCAATTGTACAATGGCGTGCGCGAATTGTTTGTCTCCGAAGAAGATATTGACCGGTTTTATCAAGACGGGCTCCTCGATGTTAATCAAAATAATCTTTACCCCCACCAGTTCTGCATCCTGAAAGTCCGGGAAAATCCGTCGGTTTCCGCGCTGGCCCGGTACTATGGCAACCGGTTGAACAGACTATTTTATGAAGGCAAGACCGTTTATGGCATAAAGTCCTTGAATAAAGAGCAGAAATTCGCCTTGGATCTGCTTTTGGATGACGGCGTCAAGATCGTCACCCTGGTGGGCAAAGCCGGAACCGGGAAAACCATCCTGGCCCTGGCCGCAGGTTTGGAAAAAATTTTCGAAGAAGACGGCAGATACAACCGGATGCTGATTACCAGGCCGATAGTGCCTCTGGGGAACGATTTGGGGTATCTTCCCGGGGATAAGGAAGACAAGATGCGCCCCTGGATGCAGCCCATCTATGACAATTTGGAGTATTTATGCAACGAGCATGTCCGGCCCAACGGCTGTTCCGACTATCTTCTGAATAACGGCAAAATCGAACTGGAGGCTCTGACTTATATCCGGGGCAGAAGCATCCCCCGCCAGTTTATTATTTGTGACGAAAGCCAGAATCTCTCCCCCCATGTGATCAAAACCATTCTCACCCGGGTGGGCAAAGGGAGCAAGATCGTCTTCACCGGTGATCCGGAACAGATCGACCATCCCTACCTCGACGCTTCTTCGAACGGCCTCAGCTACCTGGTGGAAAGAATAAAGGAGAAGGGTATTTCCGGTCATATAACCCTGGTAAAGGGGGAGAGATCGGACGTCGCGGAATTAGGAGCCAGACTGTTATAGGTTATGCTAAAGCTGCCGGGAGCGATTAAGCCCAAAATGATTAGCCCTAGGCGACTTTTGCAGAGTTCCCAAGTTGATTAATCGCCCCCCGGGGTGTTTCGCCCCGCAAGGCCTGGAGGATGTTGCCGGCCGCTTCCAGGGCGATATCCCGGCGGATTTCATCCACGGCCGATCCCAGATGCGGCGTAAACAGGGTCTGGCCGGTGTTTTCCAGGAGCGCCTGTGGGATTCCCAGGGGGCGGTCGCCACGGGCCCAATCCTCAAATTCGAAGACATCCGCAGCATAACCTTTAAGAGGCCCTTGGGCCAAGGTCCGGGCCACGGCCTGCTCGTTCACTACCGAGCCGCGGGCCGGATTGATCAGCATACTGCCCGGCTTCATTAGTCTCAAAGTGTCCGCGTCCAGCAGATGCAAGGTGGAAGAATTGAGAGGTAGGGCCAGCACCACAAAATCGCTGACCTTTAAAAGTTCGGCCAAAGTGGCGCGGACCAGCCTCAAGGCCTTTTCCTCATCCCGGGGCAAGGGCCGGGGATCGCAGTAAACTACTTTCAGATCAAAACCCAGCAGGCGTTGGGCCAGGGCCTGGCCCACGCCGCCCATGCCCACGATGCCCAGGGTCTTGCCGGTAAGGCCCGAGCCGTAGAGCCAGGGCCGCCACCCCGGGAACTCGCCGCTGCGGACCAGACGGTCTCCGGCCAGGATGTTCCGGCTCAATCCCAGCAGCAGCCCTAAGGCCAGCTCCGCAGTAGGTTCCGATAAGAGGTCCGGGACAATGGTGAACCATACCCCTTGGCGGGTACATACCTCCACGTCGAAATTGTCATAGCCCTTAAGAGCCGCGGCCACGATCCGCAATCCGGGGCAAGCCTGTAAAAAAGATTCATCCAGGGAATCGGGCATGAAAACCATGAGGCCCTGCGCTCCCTGACAGCGCCGCAGAATCTCCTCCCGGGGGAGGGTATCCCGGGTGTCATTGGGAATAACTAGGCATTCCTTCCCTAATAACCGGATTACTTCGGGGTGGACCCAGTGGGTGATGACTACCTGGGGTTTTTCTGGCATGGGCCGGTTCTCCTTATTTAAAGCGGCTGCGCAAGAAAGAGCTGAACGCGTCCACCATGGTGACCATTAGCAGGATAACAATGAGGACGGCGGAGACTTCCTGGTATTGCATGAGGCGGAGCGAAGCCATCAGTTCAAAGCCGATGCCCCCGGCGCCCACCATCCCCATGACCGTGGAAGCCCTGAAATTATACTCCCAGCGGTAAACGGAGACATCCGCCAGTTGGGGCAATACCTGGGGCAGGACGGCATGGACGACCACCTGGGCCGGGGTTGCGCCTGCGGCCCACGCAGCCTCCACCGGCGCGGGGTTGACGTGCTCGATGGCTTCCGCAAAGAACTTACCCACCATGCCCACGGAATGCAGCCCCAGGGCCAGCACCCCTGGCAGGGCGCCGAAACCCACCGCGGCCACGAAGATGATGCCCATGATCAATTCGGGGATGGCCCGCAAGCCGTTGAGCACCCCTCGCGCCAATTGATAAACAAAGGGATGAGGCGAGGTGTTCCTGGCGGCCAAAAAAGCCAGGGGCAGGGAAAACCCCACCGCCAGCGCGGTGCCGGCCACGCTCATGGCCAGGGTGTCCACCAGTGGTTTCAGCCACTTGGGAGCGCTCCGGAAATCAGGAGGAAACATCTCCTTTAACAGACTGAAGATACTGGGACCCCCCTCCACCAAGCGAGGCACATCAAATAAGCCCACATACCACGCCGACAGTAAGACCACCCCCAGCGCCGCGCCCATCTGCAGGGAGGAGCGCCGCCAGGCCCGCGCTTTCAAATCCAGAAGACGGTCGAAAGTATCTGACTGCATGGTCTGCATGGGCCGGGGGTGGCACTAAAACTTGGCCAGGTCCAGTTTCAGGATCTTGGCCATGTCCCGCACCTTATCGTAGTCCTTGTCGGCAATGGGCGCAAAGCCGTCCGCTTTAAAAGGCTTTAACAGCTCGGGATTCTTGAGATTGTAAAAGGCCTGGCGGATTTTTTCCTTGAGGGCCGGGGCCAGGTCGGAACGCATGGTCCAGGGATACTCGGGAAAAGGCTCCGATTCGACCAGCACTTTGACTTTGGCGGGATCGATCGTGCCCTTCTTTATCAGGGCCTCGAAAATGGTCTTGCTCAAACCCCCGGCTTGAGCCTTGTTATTCTGAACCGACAGGGCGACGGTGTCGTGGGAGCCCAAAAAATGCTCCTGGTAGTCTTTTCCGGCGGTCAATCCCTTTTGGGCCAGCATGGTTTTGGGGATGAGGTGGCTGGAGGTGGAAGCCGTGTCGCCGTAAGCCATGTTCTTGCCGCGGATATCCTCAATATTGTTTACCTTGGCGGCCACATTGCCAATGACCACGCCCTTATAGGTAGTTGACCCTTTGCGGCTCAGGGCGGCGAAGGGCTCGATATCGCTTTTCGTTTTGGCCAGGCAATAGGACAGGGGGCCGAAAAAAGCCAGATCCAGCCGCCCATGGCGCATGGCCTCGATCATCGAGGAATAATCGGTGGTCACCACCAACTCCACTTTTTTACCCAGGGCCTTTTCCAGGTAATCTTTTAAGCCCTGGTTATTCTTTATGATGGTGGCCGGACTCTCGTCGGGCAACAATGCCACTTTGAGGGTGCCGGGGTCCGGCTGCCGGGCGGCCCCCACAGAGATAACCCAGGTCAATGCCAGCACCACCAGCGTCAAAAGAGCCAGCGCCTTTTTCATCTCATTCCTCCATGGTTACTAAGTTTAAGGAAGGCCAAAGGGCCTCAGGTCTTGCTAAACGGTCCGGAGCCAAGGAAGCGCCGGCCTGATAGATGCGTTCCAGCCGAGCTGGGTTCAAGTCCTCCGGGGGGCCGTCAAAGACTATCTTGCCTTTAGCTAAGGCGATAATGCGGTCGGCATAGGTCAAGGCGAGCTCCACCTGATGCAGGCTGACGATGGCCGTTATGCCGTCGTTTTTCGAAATATCCTGGAGCAGGTCCAGGATCTTTTGCGCGGTGGCCGGGTCCAGGCTGGCCACCGGCTCATCGGCCAAGATCAGCCTGGGCTGCTGCGCCAAAGCCCGGGCGATGCCCACCCGTTGCTGTTCGCCGCCACTCAGGGCGTCCACGCGCTCCATGGCTTTATTTAAGAGGCCCACCCTTTTCAGGCATTCTAAGGCCAGCACCTGATCCCCAAATGGGAGAGGCAACAGGCTGCGCCAAGTGGAAAAAAAGGCCAAACGCCCCAAGAGGACGTTTTCCCAGGCAGTGTGGCGGCCGATCAGTTGGTGTTGCTGGAAGATCATGGCCGTTTGGCGGCGGTGCCGGCGGATCGTCTGTTGATGGTCCAATTTCCCCAGACCTTTCACGAGGACATTGCCGGTGGTAGGCCGCTGGAGCAGATTGAGGCAGCGTATCAGGGAGGATTTCCCGGCTCCCGAAGCTCCCAGCAGCACGGTGAACTCCCCGGTCCGAAATTCGAGGGAGAGAGAGTGGAGGGCGGTTATCCCGCCTGGGAAATCCAAGCTTAAGTCTTCCACGCGAATCATAAGACACCCCGATTATTTGCGAGTCAGGGTAGCAGTCCTTTGTTTGATTTTTGTCAGCAAATAGTTAATTTTTGATTAATTTATAATTAGGAGTTGACAATGGCGGGAATCCAAGCCTTACATTAAAGGAGAACGCCGGGGAAAACTCGTAATTCTCTCCTTACACCATGATTTGTGAGAGGAGTAATGTTAATAAGGTAGGCGGTAATATCAGTGTGGAGACCTTACTATAAAGTTATATTAAATTACGAATAATTGGTTAATATTAACAATGGGAGATTCCTGATGGCTAAGGAAAAAATATTGGTTGTTGAAGATGATGATGACATACTACAGTTGCTCAAGTATAACCTGGCTAAAGATGGTTATCGCGTCACCGGCGTTGATTCGGGGGAAGAGGCGTTAAAAGCCGTAAAGTTAAGCACGCCCGACCTTATTTTGTTGGACTTGATGTTGCCGGGAGTTGATGGGCTGGAAGTCTGCCGCGAGCTGAAGCGAGATGGCCGGACCGGCAAAATTCCCATCATCATGCTTACCGCCAAGGGGGAAGAGGCGGATATTGTCACCGGCCTGGAGTTAGGAGCCGACGACTATATCACCAAGCCTTTCAGTCCCCGGGTGGTGCTGGCCCGGGTGCGGACGGTGTTACGGCGGCGGCAGACTGAGCCTCTCGCCGCCGAGGAGCCCATTAAAATTCACGAGATAGTGATTCATCCGGGACACCACGAAGTTCTGGTGGAAGACCGGCCCTTGGTGGATTTAACCGTAACCGAGTTTCGCCTCTTGTACATGTTGGCGAGCCGCCCGGGATGGGTATTTTCCCGGGCCCAGATTGTAAAAGGGGTTCACGGGGACGATTATCCCGCGTCCGACCGCTCGGTTGACGTCCAAATCGTCAGTTTAAGAAAAAAACTTGGTTCTTGCGGGAAGTATTTGGAAACGGTCCGGGGCATCGGCTACCGTTTTAAGGGGTAAACAATGGGCCGCAAAAGACTGATCTGGCATCTTTTCCCCTTTTTTCTCCTGATCACCCTGGTCACCCTGGTGGCGGTCACCTGGTATTCCGCCCGCTCCTGGCGGTTATTCTTCCTGGAGCAGACTGCGGCCGATCTGGAAACCAGGGGCCGCCTGGTGGAGAGCAGGATCGGCGGCAGAGCCGCTCTGGCAGACGGCCCAGAGATAGACAAGCTTTGCAAGGACTTGGGGAAAATTACCGCCACCCGTCTCACCGTCATTCTCCCTTCGGGACAAGTCCTGGGCGACACCGAAGAAGACCCAGCGAAGATGGACAACCACGGAGACCGCCCGGAATTTCAAGAGGCCGTGAAAGGCAAAGTGGGGGTGTCCACCAGGTTCAGCTTCACCCTGGGCCATAGCCGGATGTACGTGGCCATACCGTTGAAAGACCAGGACCGCATTATCGGGGTGGTGCGGGCTTCTCTGGCCATGACCGCCATCGAACAGGCCCTGCGGGCCTACTTTCTCAAGATCGTGTTGGGCGGATTGGTCATCGCTTTGCTGGTGGCAGCCCTCAGTTTCTTCATTTCCCGGCGTCTCAGCGGCCCCCTGGAAAATCTCAAAAGGGGAGCCCTGCGTTTTGCTCAAGGCGACCTGGACCGCAAATTGCCCATTCCGCAAACCGATGAGCTGGCCAGCCTGGCCGAGGTATTGAACGACATGGCAACCAAACTGGAAGACCGAATCAATGCCCTCATCCGGCAAGGGCAGATGCAGGACGCGGTGCTTTCGAGCATGATAGAAGGGGTTCTGGCCATCGACGCCGAACAGCGCCTCATCGCCTTGAACCGGGCGGGAGCCCGTTTGCTGGGAGTGGACCCGGAAGCCGCGCTGCGCCAAAGCATCCAGGAAGTGGTGGAAGACTCACAACTGCGGTGGTTTGTCAACCGCACCTTATCCGCCCATGACCCCATCGAAGGAGAAGTGGCTATCAGTGACGGCAAAAAAATTCTGGCCCATGGCACCTCCCTGAGAGATGCCACCGGGACCAATATCGGCGTCCTGATCGTGCTCCACGATGTCACCCATCTGCGGCGGTTGGAACATTTGCGCCGGGATTTTGTGGCCAATGTCTCCCACGAATTAAAGACCCCGGTCACCTCCATCAAGGGCTTTGTAGAAACCTTGTTGGCGGGGGCGATTCAGGAGCCGGAAAACGCCGAAAAATTTCTGCGCATTATCGCCCGGCAAACTGATCGCCTTAATGAAATTATTAATGATCTGCTCAGTCTTTCCCGGATTGAACAGGATGCCGAGCGGGGGCAGATCTTCCTGACTGCCCAAAGGATCAAGGGGGTGTTGGCCGCGGCCGTCGAGGTGTGCGAGCCCAAGGCGAAGGAACGGAATATTCGCGTAATACTTGACTGCCCGAACGATCTCCGGGCCCGCATCAATGCGCCCCTCTTGGAGCAGGCCCTGGTAAACCTGGTGGACAATGCCATTAAATACAGCGAAAGGGACCGGGAGATCCGGGTGGAGGCGGAGCGTTTAGGCCCGGAAGTGATGGTCCGGGTCCGGGACCAGGGCAACGGGATTGCTCCGGAGCACTTGCCCCGGCTCTTTGAGCGGTTCTACCGGGTGGACCCGGGCCGCAGCCGCCAGTCCGGGGGGACCGGCCTGGGCCTGGCCATCGTCAAGCACATCGCCCAGGCCCATGGCGGCAAGGTGACGGTGGAGAGCACTCCCGGAAAAGGCAGCATTTTCTCTTTGCACCTTCTCCCGGATTAAGGCTCTGATCTTCATATTTATCGAAATATTAATCATTAGCTAATCATTCTCTAACAAAAATATTTTATCTACTTTAGATAAAGAGGCGGGCTCGGCCTGCCCAAACGAAATGAGGAGAAAAAAATGAAGAAGGGATTTTTATTTCTCGCTGTTGCTTTGATGCTATCCTTCATGGGGCCTGGGGCCCAGGCCCAAACCGTGACCATCAACGGGGCCGGGGCTTCTTTCCCTTATCCCGTTTATGCCCAATGGGCCCATAAATACCATGAACTCAACCAGATTAAGATCAATTACCAGTCCATCGGCTCCGGGGGCGGCATCGCCCAGATTAAGGCCAAGACCGTGGATTTCGGCGGCACCGACGAGCCCCTCAAGCCCGAGGATTTAGACAAAAACGGACTGATCCAGTTTCCCACTGTAATGGGCGGCGTGGTGCCGGTGATCAATGTTCCGGGAGTGAAGGCCGGGGAACTGAAGCTGGATGGCCCCACCGTGGCCGCGATTTTCCTGGGAAAAATCAATAAGTGGGACGATGAGGCCATCAAGAAACTCAATCCTGACGTGAAGCTGCCGGCCCAGGCCATCACCGTGGCCCACCGCACGGACGGCTCCGGCACCACCTTTATTTTCACCAGCTACCTGGCGAAAGTTTCCCCGGAATGGAAGGAAAAGGTGGGGGCCGGAAAAGCGGTGAAGTGGCCGGCGCCCAACTCCATCGGTGGCAAGGGCAATGAAGGCGTGGCCGGCCAGGTGAAGGCGGTGAACGGCTCCATCGGTTATGTGGAATACGCCTACGCCCTGCAAAACAAGATTCCCCATGCCGCTCTGAAGAACCAGGCCGGAAAGTTTTTGCAGCCGGATCTGGACTCCTTCCAGTCTGCCGCGGCCAACGCGGATTGGTCCAAGGCCCCCAAAGGCTTCTCCTTGATGCTCATCGACCAGCCCGGGGAAAAGAGCTGGCCCATCGTCGGCGTCACCTGGATCATGTATCATAAAGACCAGCCCGATGCCAATAAGGCCAAGGAAACCCTGAAGTTCTTCGCCTGGGCCTACAAGCACGGCGGCGACATGGCCAAGGCCCTGCATTACGTTCCCATGCCCGAGAACGTGGTGAAACTGGTGGAGGAATCCTGGAAAGAGATCAAGTCCGGCGGCGCGCCAGTATGGCCGTAATTAGTGAGCAGTAAGCGGTGTGCAGTGGCCAGTGGTCAGTGGCCAGTAAATAAACTTGCGATTCCACGATGTTATCAACTTTGAACCTTGAACTTTGAACTTTTTAAAACTGCTCACTGCTTACTGCTAACTAAATATATGAAGAAAGCCGTTCTCAAAACGGAGCAGGCCATGAAACCTGCTCCCCCCCTGCGGCTGGCGCCTCAGACCGGGAGGCAGAGACGCGTCTCCGCCCGGGGGGATACTGCCTTTCGTTGGCTTACCTTCGCTTGCTCCATGCTGGTGCCCCTGGTGATGCTGGCCATCGGGGTGGACCTGATAACCTCCTCCTTCCCGGCCATCAAGAAATTCGGCGTGGGATTTTTGTTTTCCGAAGACTGGAACCCGGTGACCGAATCCTTTGGCGCGGCCAGCAGCATCTTCGGCACCCTGGTCTCCACCCTCATTGCCATGGCCATTGCCGTGCCCTTGAGCCTGGCCATCGCCCTCTTCCTGGTGGAACTGGCCCCGCCCAAGATCAGCCGCACCGTGGGGACCATGATCGAACTGCTGGCCGCCATCCCCAGCATCATCTACGGCATGTGGGGGCTCTTTGTTTTTGCTCCGTTTATGGCCACTTATGTCCAGCCCCTCCTGGGTAAGACCCTGGGCTTTCTGCCGTTATTTCAGGGGCCGCCCCTGGGCATTGGCATATTCACCGCCGGCATCATCCTGGCCTTCATGGTGCTTCCCTTTATCAGCGCCATCGCCCGGGACGTCTTTCAGTTGGTGCCCAACGTGGTGAAGGAGTCGGCCTTCGGCATGGGGGCCACCACCTGGGAGGTGACCTACAAGGTGACCATCCCCTACGGCCTGGTGGGGATCATTGGCGCGGTTTTCTTGGGGTTAGGAAGGGCCCTGGGGGAGACCATGGCGGTGACCTTTGTCATCGGCAATGCCCACCGGATTTCCGCGTCCCTTTTTTCACCCGGCAACACCATCGCCTCCACTCTGGCCAATGAATTCAGCGAAGCCACGGAGCCTCTCTATATCAGCTCTCTGGTGGCCCTGGGGCTGGTGCTCTATCTCATCACCTATCTGGTGCAGGTGGTCTCCCAGATGCTGCTGCGGCGCATGTACCGGGCCTGGAGCGTGGGCCTATGAAACGCAGGCCGCCCAGGGGCCGCCGGGCCATGAATCTGTTGGTGTCCATCTGGGCCGCCGGCTCCGCGCTGGTGGGGATCGCCATCCTGTTTTGGATCATCTTCGTGGTGGTGACCCGGGGGCTGGGGGCCCTTAACCTCTCTTTTTTCACTCAGTTACCCACCCCGCCGGGAGTTTTGGGCGGCGGTTTGATCAACGCCATTATCGGCACCCTGGTCCTGACCCTGGCGGCCACCCTGGTGGCCGTGCCCCTGGGGCTCCTGGCCGGGGTTTATCTGGCGGAGTTCAGCGAGGAGTCCAAGGCCGGGGATTTCAGCCGCTTTTCCGCCAACGTCCTCATGGGCATGCCTTCCATCATCGTGGGGGTCTTCGCTTACACTCTGTTGGTGATTCCCTTGGGGAAATTTTCCGGTTACGCCGGAGCTCTGGCCCTGGCCATTCTCATGCTGCCGGTTATCGCCCGCACCACCGAAGACATGCTCCGGCTGGTGCCCAACACCCTCCGGGAATCGGCCCTGGCCCTGGGCGCGCCCCGCTGGAAAGTGACTCTGGCCATCGTTTTCCGGGCCGCCAAGGCCGGACTCATCACCGGGGTGCTCTTGGCCGTGGCCCGGGTGAGCGGCGAGACCGCACCTTTGCTCTTCACCGCGCTCAACAGCCCTTACTGGTTTCACTCCCTGGGGGAGCCTACTCCCAACCTCACGGTCACCATCTTTAACTATGCCATGTCCCCTTACCCTGACTGGCAACAGAAGGCCTGGGGCGCGTCCCTGCTGATCACCACCGGCATCCTGGTGATCACCCTCCTGGCCCGCTATACCCTGAGAGAAAAGAAGCCTTAGTCGGCAAAGGATCATCGCTATGATGGAACACGTTCATCCTCAGCCCACCGTGCCTTCCTATTTTGAGACCATGGGGTCGCGTTATAAGATTTCGGTCAGAAATCTGAGTTTTTTTTATGGCGACCACCAGGCCCTGTTTGATAACAACCTGGATATTGCTGAGAACCAGGTAACAGCCATCATCGGCCCTTCCGGCTGCGGCAAATCGACGCATCTCCGCATCTATAACCGCATCTATGAGCTTTATCCTGACTACCGGGCTACAGGCGAGGTCCTTCTGGACGGCATAAATGTTCTTGATCATTCCCAGGATACGATGGAACTGCGCCGCCGTCTGGGCATGGTCTTTCAGCGGCCCATTCCTTTCCCCCTGACCATTTTTGAAAATGTCAGCTTCGGCTTGCGGCAGCACTATCGCCTGGGCAAGAGCGAAACGGCCGACCGGGTGGAAGCGGCTCTCAAAGGGGCAGCCCTGTGGGAGGAGGTGAAGGACCATCTCCATCGCCCCGGAACTTCTCTTTCCGGGGGGCAGCAGCAGAGACTTTGCATCGCCCGGGCCACCGTGGTGGAGCCGGAAGTCTTGTTGATGGATGAACCCTGTTCGGCCATTGATCCGGTGGCCACTGCGAAGATTGAGGAATTGATTACGGAATTGAAATCACGTTATACTATCGTTATCGTTACCCACAATATGCAGCAGGCGCTGCGGATATCCGATGCCACCGCCTTCTTTTACCGGGGCCACATTATTGATTTCGGAGCCACGGAGGAAATCTTCGATAAATATTCCCTCCTGGAGGAAGTCCCCGGTAAAGCAAATCTGGATGAACTCATATCCTCAAAAAGGCTATCTGCGGCGCCCCTGTCTTGAGTTGACACTCCCCTTTGCGGCGTTACGTGGATTTAATCAATCATGCAAATGGCAAGTAGACTACCGGTGTTAGAATCAGAATTGGAAAGCCCCATCGAATCGGAGCAAATCCTCGGCGAGCTTGGCCTGGAAAGCAAGATTGTCGTCCGTCATCTCAATTTTTTCTATGGGGAGACCCAGGCCCTGTTCGATAACAATCTGGACATCGCCAAAAATCAGGTGACGGCCATTATCGGTCCCTCTGGCTGCGGCAAGTCCACCCATATCCGCATTTATAACCGCGTCTATGAACTCTACCGGGACCAACGCGCCGAAGGCGAGGTTTTGTTGGACGGCGAGAATATCCTGGACCCCGCCTTTGACATTATGGAGCTGCGCCGCAAGGTGGGCATGATCTTCCAGAAGCCCACGCCCTTTCCCATGTCGGTGTTCGATAACGTGGCTTATGGGCTGAAAATGCATTACCTGCTAAGCAAGAGTGAAATGGCCGACCGGGTGGAGGAGGCCTTGCAGCGCGCGGCCCTTTGGGATGAGGTCAAAGACTTCCTGCATCGTCCGGGCACCTCCCTTTCCGGGGGCCAGCAGCAGCGCCTGTGCATCGCCCGGGCCATCGTGGTGGAGCCGGAGGTCTTGCTGATGGATGAACCCTGTTCCGCCATCGATCCCATCGGCACCGCCAAGATTGAAGAACTGATCAATACCTTGAAAGCTCATTACACCATTGCCATTGTCACTCACAATATGCAGCAGGCGGCCCGGGTCTCCGACTTCACCGCGTTTTTCTTCCAGGGAAGAATCGTGGAGTTCGGCCCTACCTCCCTGATCTTCACCAAGCCCGCCCAGAAAAAGACCGAAGAGTATATTACGGGCCGATTCGGCTAATTACACTATCTAGCGTCACCTCAATTTTCCAAGCTGTTGGTTTTGCTTTATTCCCTTTTTTGCCTCCTCTTTTCGCAAAAATCTCCCTTCCCGATTTTTAACTAATTTTTATCCTATCCCTAGCAACAACTTAATTCTGCTATGAAATAATGGTTTGCAGATAAAAAGCTCTGCTTTTCGAACCCTCTTTCCCGATATTTTGGAAGGAAAATATGGAGTTGGAGAATTATGTGATCGAGGCAGCCGCGGCCCTGGCCGCTCCGGCCGAAGTATGGCTGTGCCGCCACAATTTTAATTACGATTGGAACGACGGTGAGTGGCGTTTCGAGGGACCTTGCGGCAAAGGGCCCAAGACCTTGACCGAAATGCGGGAATGGGTGGAGCGAATCTGCGGCTGGCTGCAATTTAAATATCCCCAAGGCCCGAACTGAGGCTTTCCTGCTGTCTGATGCGATTCCAAGGAGAAAAAATGTCTCATGAAAGAATAAGGTTTCAGGAACGGGAAGCAGTGGATAGGCTCCGCGCTGAGCTCCATGCATTGTTCGTGAAGGCATTCGGAAAAGAACCCAACCCCGAGATAATCAGGGAGGAGGCGGAAAGCATGGTCTCGAAGCACGGGGCAACTGCGGAACTCAAGGATATCTTCAGTTTCTGATCATGGCCTGATGACGGAGGATTAAAGCAATGTTGAATTCCAGCGAGTTTCTTAAGCACATCGATCATCACGTGGTGGTAATACATGAAGAATTCAACCAGGAGGGGGATGTTCTCATAATTCGCTTCCAAAACGGCTTTGGAGTAAAGATTCTGCGGCTGTCGTTAGAAGTGAAAAACCCCACTTTTTTTGTGGTGATGGTGCTTAAATTTCATGGGCCAAGAATCAAAGATTATAAATTGGCCCAATACAGTTCCGTTCCCGAAGTCAACTGGCTCGACGGCCAGGAAGAAATAGCCAGGCTTTGTCAAAGAGTGTCATTCTTGCCGTCACATCCCCACTGAATTTATGAGGAGATTCATTTAATCACATGTAAGCTGATTTTTTTCTCCTTCCTCATAATCCCATCCAAGCGCCCGCCGGTTAATTCTAGCCAATAATTAACATTTAACCAATTCAAATTTAATAAGTATTAAGTAGCATAAAGTAATCGATCTTGTAATTGCTTAATAAAAGGATTGCTTATGATCAATCGTGGTTTTGATCATGGCGAAGTTATGTGCAATGATTTTCTTGCACCCCGAGAACTTACCTGGAAAGATAAAGTAATACGTAAAATATTAAATCTGGACAAAGTAAGCCAGGTCTATGGGCAAATCAGCAAAAATAGCGGGGCCCGCGAGTTTCTCCGGGAACTGCTGCAGACGTTGGCGGTAACCTACCGTTTCCCTGAAAAGGATATGCGCTCCATCCCCTTAAACGGTCCGGTAGTGGTAGTGGCCAACCATCCCTTCGGGGCTATTGATGGCATCATTTTGGCCGACATTCTCGCAGCCAGGCGGCAGGAGGTTAAAATACTGGCCAATCATCTCCTGGCCGCCATCAAGGAAATGCGTGATCTCTTCATTTTCATCGATCCTTTCGAACAGAAAGACACGGTGCAGAGAAATATAAGACCATTGCGGGAAGCGCTGCAATGGCTGCAAGGGGGGAGATTGCTCGCAGCCTTCCCGGCAGGGGAAGTGGCGCATTTACAATGGCGACTGAAAAAGATTGCCGACCCCCCTTGGCATGAGAGTGTCGCCTGGCTCATCAGAAGATCCCGGGCCGCGGTGGTGCCGGTCTATATTCACGGAGCCAACAGCCTGCTTTTCCAAATCTTGGGTCTGTTACATCCGCGACTACGCACGGCGATGCTGCCCCGGGAGTTGTTCAATAAAAAGGGGAAGATCATTGAGTTGCGGATCGGCAATTCCATTCCCTTCGGTAAGCTGGAAACCTTTGGCAATGCCGAGATGCTGGACTATTTGCGCTTGCGGACCAATATCCTGAAGACTCAATCCCAACCAGCCAAAGGCCGGAGTCGCCTCCAGGCCGTCCGCTCCCGTATTTATCGCCGCGTTTTCACCCAACCGGTAGCCTCTGCCATGGATCGGGACCTGCTCCGGCAAGAAATAAAGGGGCTGCCTGGGGCGCAACAGCTGGTTAGAAACGGGGAATACGAAGTTTATTATGCCCGGGCCCGCCAGATTCCCCAGGTGCTCCAAGAGATCGGCCGTCTCCGGGAACTGACCTTCCGCCAGGCCCATGAAGGCACAGGGAAAGCCATCGACCTGGATAAATTCGACCGGGATTATCTCCACCTTTTTCTTTGGAATGACCAAGAACGGGAGCTGGTGGGGGCTTACCGCCTGGGGACCACCGATTCCCTGGGCGGGCGCTACGGGGAAAACGGGCTTTATACCCGAACCCTGTTTAATTATGACCAAAGGTTGCTGCGGCAAATCCATCCGGCCCTGGAGTTGGGGAGATCCTTCGTCCGCCCGGAATATCAAAAAAATTACTCCCCCCTCCTGTTGCTTTGGAAAGGCATCGGGGCTTTTGTGGTCAAAAATCCGCGTTACTCTATCTTATTTGGCGCAGTTTCCATCAATAATGAATACCACCTGGTATCGCAGCAGTTGATGGCCATGTCGCTCAAAATTAACAACTATATTCCTGAGTTGAGTAGATTGGTTAAAGCCAGGAAGGTCGCTTTTAATTTTTCGGATAAATATGATTTTATTGAAAATCCCTTGGTGATCCAGGACATGAATGAAGTATCCGAACTGGTGGCCGAGATTGAGCCGGACAATAAGGGCATTCCTATTTTGATGAAACATTATTTAAAAATGGGAGGCAAAATATTGGGGTTCAATAGAGACCCCGATTTTAATAATGCCTTGGATGTTTTTATTGTCGTTGATCTGCTTAATTCTCCCCGGAAATTGATCGAGCTTTACTTGGGGAAAGAAGGAGCGGAAACATTTTATTCGTATCATCAAGCTATTAAGGCAGTTAAACAACAAGGCAAAATCTTGGCAAATACCACCATGCAGCCCATATGGAATTCATAACTGATTTACTCTCCACCTGGGGATATTGTGGAATATTTTTAATTTTACTGTCCGGAGTATTTGGCCCTCCAGTTCCTGACGAAATTTTTCTGATGATGATCGGCTACTGGTCTTTTGGAGGAACCTTGGAATTTTTTCCTTCTCTGGCGTTGGTAATAGTCGGCAGCCTGGGGGGCACTGGTTTAAACTATCTGGTCGGTCGTTTCTGTCTTTATTCCGCAAAATTGATCAAGATGCAAGGTTCGCCGCGCCTGGCCTCTAAGGCGCAGCGCGCCCGGGAGCTGGTCGGTCGTTTCGGCCCCGGGATCGTGCTGGGCAGCTATTTCCTCCCAGGATTCCGCCATTGGGTGCCGGTAATGGCTGGAGTTCTGAAGGCGCCGCCGCTCCCTTTCGGGTTGGGAGCCGGCCTGGGAGCGGTTCTCTGGTCCACGGCCTATCTCACCCTGGGATATTTAATGGCCGAGAACGGGGTGGCGTTTCCGGCAACCTTAGGCGGCAGCCCTTATCTGGCAATCCTTGGGGCTGCTTTCATCATTCCCGCTGTGTGGCTGGCCAGACGAAAATGGCAAGGGGAAAAATCCGCGAAAGTTTCCACGAGAATCTTACACTGATGAGGCCGGTTTCTTAAGGCCATACCTTATTAGCAAATAATCCTTTCAATTTCAGGAGGTTTTCACTGTGCCTTTGTATGAATACCGCTGCGCCGATTGCGGCGCCTGGGACCAGAGAATAGGAGGGCTTGACGACCACACGGCTTTTTGCTCCCGGTGCGGCGGCGTCATGATGCGGGTGACCGAAGACATTTTTCAGGGCTACTTTTCCCCGGAGTCCGACCGGTCCAAGTCGGCTCAAGTCCTGTAATTAGCTTTTAAGACTGTAAATGCAGAAAAAAGACCTCGTTTCCATGTTCATGGAAAGTCCCTTCTATTTTGAACTGACCCCCAGGGAGCGGCTCTTCCTGCTTACGGACCACCGGCGGCGTTTCGGCGGGTTTGGCCCAGCCGAGCCGCCATATGGCTCTGGGGAGGCGGCACTTCCGCCTCAGGCTATCCCCGGAGAACCGGAGGGAGAAACGGGACAGTGTGAGCCATCCTCCCGCCCCTCCCGGCCATAGCAGAGCCGGATGATTATCCATAAATAAAAAGGGTAGAGCTCCAGTCTCTACCCTTCTTTCTTTTATGCGGGCCTTACTCGGGCCCTGACCCCTGAATTTATCTGTATTTGAGCTTCATGGCTTCCATGATGGCATGGAAGATATAGCTCTGCTCCTGGACCCCGTGAAAGAGATGAGCCCCGGGTCCACCGGCATAGATGGGGCAGTCTTCCCCGGAATGGCCATCGCTCCCCCAGGGGACGGCTGACTGCTGCTTATAGGTGGGAGCGGTGGTGTCCACCGCGGTCAAATTTCCCCGGGGGTTTTTGTAGCCCGGGCCGTTGCCATACAGCAAGGTGGTAAACGGGAGGCCGTCCGTGCCCAGGGTTAGATTGGCGGTGGGTTCCCCCCAATAATCGTTTCCCACGACCTTACCCAGGATGGGGTTGCCCCGGGTGGGATAGCCGGTAAAAGTAATTACGTGACCATGATCCGCAGTGACTACAATCAAGGTATCCCGGCAGTGGGTTTTTTCCATCGCCACCTGCACTGCCTTGGCAAACTCCACGGTGTCGTTGAGGGCATGGTAAGCGCTGTTTTCATGGTGGGCATGGTCGATGCGGCCGCCTTCCACCATCAACACATAGCCCTTCTTGTTCTTGGCCAGAATATCGATGGCCTTGGCGGTCATCTCGCTCAGAGAAGGCTCTCCGGCCGCGTCCTTGGCCCGGTCCTTTGCATATCTCATGTGAGATTGCTCGAAGAGCCCCAGGAGGTGATGGGTGGTGGCGGGATCGATGGCGTCGAATTGGGCCTTGTTCCAGACGTAGGCGCCGCCGGCATACTTGGCCACCCATTCCTGGGTGAGGTCCCGGCCGTCTTTACGCTTCCCGAACTTGGTGGGATACTCCGGATCTGGAGTGGTCGTGGGCTGGAAGTAGGCGCGACCGCCGCCCAGAGCGACTTCCAGGCCGTTACCGTAGGGAAACTCGATGAGCTGCCGGGCGATGTCCGGGAAAGCGGCGTTGGCCGGGTCGGTGTCGGTATCCGTGATGTTGGCGTCACATTCCCAATCCCGGTCTGGGGAATGGGCATAGCAGGCCCCGGGCGTGGCATGGGTCACCGTGGTGGTGGTCACCACACCGGTGGCCAAGCCCCGTTTCTCGGCATTCTCAAACAAGGTGAGCAATTCATTTCCCGGAACCGTGGAGGCCTTATGGGGAGTAACATTCTGATTAACCGACAAGACCCCGTCCTTGGTCTTTACCCCGGTGATGATGGCGGTCATGGCCGCCGCGGAATCGGTGACCTGGGCATTGGTGCAGTAAGTCTTGGAAAGGGCCACATAAGGCAGTTTTTCAAAGCTTAATAAATGCTCTTCGCCTTTCTTCCCCAGACTCTGCCCTTCCAGGATGCGGGCCGCGGCCACGGTGGGAAGGTTCATGCCGTCGCCGATCATGATAATGACATTCTTGGCGACGCAGTTATTGGGATTAAGAGCCTGGGCCTTCTTGACCGCCAACTGGCCTTGGCGGTACCATTCCTGGGGGCTTTCGGCCAGGGCGCTGGAAAAGGGGGGGCATCCAAATATTAAAACTAAGACCCAGGTTACCAGCAAATTTTTCCAAGATGGTGTTTTTTCCATAATTTTTCCCGATTTTCAATGGTTAAAAGATGCTGCTGAGAATCTTCCCCAGGAGATTATGGATGTTATCATCGTCGTCCATGACCAGGATTCTACCTTGTCCCCTGGCGGGAGGGAGTGGCGCCTGGTGAAAAGCCAGGGTTTTCCCGGCCGTGGCGGGTAGAAAAATGGTGAAGATAGTCCTTGCGCCCTGCTGCGACTTGACCTGAATAGCGACGCCGTGGTTTTTAAATTTTAAAGGGAGAAGAAGATAAGAATGGGCACTCCGGTCCGGCCTGACCCCAGGTGGCAAAGAGCCTAACGGCTGGACGCGGCCTCCTGCTGATACATTTTCCAGGCCGCGTTGAACGCATGGTCGAAGGACCGGCCTTGCATGTTCTCCCGGGCCGCTCGTCCCATCTCTTTAAGCCGCCGGGGTTCCGTCAACAGGGAATTGATGGCTTGCAGAAAGCTTTCTTCATCGTCCGCCGGGACTACCAGCCCCGTTTCCCCGGGCCGGACGTTTTCCCGGGGCCCTCCGGCGTCGGTGACAATGACCGGCAATCCCGAAGCCTGGGCCTCCAATACCACATTGCCGAAGGTGTCGGTAGTGCTAGGAAAGAGGAACAGGTCGCAGGAGGCATAGATCGCGGCCAGGTCTTCTCCCTCCAGGTAACCGGTGAATAGACAGGGAGCGCCCGCCATCTCCCGGCGCATTTCCTCCAGGTAGGGGCCGTCCCCCACCACTACCAGATGGGTCCGCGGGTGGACGGTCAGCACGGATTTGAAGACCCGCCCCAACAACTGCAAGTTCTTTTCCTTGGAAACCCGGCCCACGTACAGAAGCTTCCAGCCTTCCGGGAGTTGAAACCTGCTTTCCAGAAAACCGTTGCGCTTGGCGGGATGGAAAAGCTCCAGGTCCACGCCCCGGGGATAGACGCGGATCTTGCGGGGATCGATGCCCTTCGCTTCCAGTTCCGCGCCGGTGGACCGGGAGGGGACAAAGACCGCTTCCATCTGCTGGTAGAACCAGGTGATATATTTCCACATCATCCCTGCCACCGACTGATCTTCCGTCAGATATTGGGCGTACTGGGGCAACGCGGTATGGTAGGTGCCCCACAAGGGCAGCTTCAAGATACGGGCCGCTCCCAGCGCAGCCAGACCCAGGGGGCCGGGAGTCGCCGCCAGGATGTGGGTGAATTTGTTGACGTAGCAAAAATTCAGAATCTCCAGGAAAGGGGGATGGTACAATCTCTGCTCCGGATATTCCGGCAGATTGAAGACCCCGATGGGGGTAAAATTTTGTACCCCGTTTTGCTGAGGCCGGGCCTCCTGGTCGCAGGTGATGATGGTGTAATTCTTTTCCGCCTGGAAGGCCGCGGCTACTTGCCGCTGGAGAGTCAGGCCCACACCGTTGATTTCGTAAAAGGTGTCGGTGAAATGGGCCAGGTTTATGTCCTGGGCCTTTTCCTTTCCCGGGCTGAGAAACCTCTCCACTATTTGGGTGGCCAGAACCTGATCTTCCGCAAAGGAAGAAAACGCGGCGATATAAGGCCCCAGGCCCAGATAGACGATACCGGTGGGGGTAACGGAATTAAGGCATTCAATAAAATTCGCCCCCGAAATAGCTTTTTGAAAATGCTCATGAAACGGGTGCAATACTCTATTCGCCAGCCGGTTGATAATGGCAAACCACTGAATGTCTGGATTTTTTTGGGAGGCAATAGTTTTTAAGTTGCTGACTTCTTTTTGGATAAAGGCGGATAAATTGCCGTTCTTGGAATCAAAAAAGAAGTTCTTTACTTTATAATAATAAGAAAAATATTTCCCCAGGCTCCTTTTCGGTTTTAATTCCACCTGCAACATACTTTCCAATAAATTAAAAAAGGCATTTGAATGGGCATAGCTAGCCAGACCATACTTCTGTTTGTAGAATTGATAGGCAATGCTGTAAATATTGCGGGCCAGGGTCAACGGCGAAGAAGCCTGGCCGCAGGCTTCCGCCCTTCCTCGATTGAGCCCCTGGAAAAACGCGGCCAAATTGCGAGCCCCTTTTACCTGGGTATACGTCAAGCCGATGTTTAAAGAGCTATGATCATCCGAACCCCCGGTCAAATTTTTCTTCCAGGGATCCGGAGACAAGGGGATAATGTTATGTTTTTCCATAAGAAATTCGATATCTTTCCGGGATAGAACAGATAACACCGCTTTCAGGAAATCATTTATCTGCGATTCCCTGGCCCCGTTTAACTCGAAATTCTTAAAGAGCAGCAACATCTGTTCAAAATGATCCAGGGTTAACCGGTTGTTGACCGACCAGAGGGGATGCGCCAGGCTGTGGGTGATTTCTTCGCCATGCAGATAACTGACCAAATCGAAGATATTTTCCCGGGCCTTTTGGATGTCGGCGTGCTGCCTCTCATCGATATTGTAGGCCAAGACATGGACCTTGCATTGATCCTCCGGGAAGTAGGCGGTGATCTCCTCGCTGATGAAAGTATCCGGCAGGTGGGCGATCTCCAGGGCCCCTTCAATGGTATTATGGTCGGTGATGGTTACCCGGGACATGCCTCTTTTCTTGGCAATTTGGTAAATCGCCGCGGGTTCGGTATAGCATTCATGGCAGCCCAACTTCTGCAGGACCCAGAAATGCGGCCGTTTGGAATATTTCGAATGGACGTGGCCGTCGATCTTCATAACTCACCTCCTTTATGAAATTAAAATGGTTTCCCCGGCCCGCACCCGGTCACCGGGCTGGGCCAAGATATTCATCTCCGGCTTATAGGTCATCACCAGATCCACCTGGGAACCGATGCGGATCATCCCGAAGACCGCGCCTTTTTTGACCGCGGCCCCGGCCCGGGTGTAGCTGTCGATGCCCTTGACGCTCTTGCCGGCAATCTGGATGACGTAGTAAGGAAGGGGTTCCCCCTGAAATTCTCCCTTCACCTTGGTCACCGTTCTCTCGTTCTCCATGATATGAAGGGAATTCCGATAAAGGGGATGCCGGCTTAATAGGGTACGCCAATGCATGGGGCCCATATGGTAATTTTTAAGGATGGCGGGGTGGTGCTTGATGAATTCCACCCGGCCGGATAAAGGAACGCGGTTGTAGTGGACATTGAAGGGGCTCATGAAGATGCCGATATGCACCTTGTCCCTCTCCAGGTCCTCCCGCAAAATATCTTCCACCTTGGCTCGCACTCCCTGCTTAATACTGATCACTTCTTCCCCGGGCTTGGCCAAAGTGACATAAACGACAGTGCCGTCCGCGGGGCTGACGATGTTTTCCCCTGCCGGCGGCTGCCGCTCGGGATTGCGAAAAAACCAGATGTAGCGCCAGTATAGATAGCCGCTCAAAAGGACCAAAGGCAAAGCCAGGATGGCCCAAATCAATGGAGCTCCCTCCAGACATCGGGATTAATGACTCTGACCAGGGCCACCCCCGAAGAAAAGGGAAAATTAATCACCTCGAAAGCCTCTTCCCTACTTTTGATGAATTTCAGCCACTTCTTGACCCCGGCGTGTTTAATCAGCTCCCGGACATAGATGTTGGTATCGTGCAAAAAAATGTAAGTATTCTTTTTAGATCTTCCTAAAATCTGGATGAAGTCGTATTTGACGTCTTTATAGGCATGGCTGCCGTCAATAAAGGCGAGGTCGATGGGGGGCAAATTGAGATTATGATAAGTGGGAAAGAATTCATCGCTTCGCATCTTGTAATGGGTGACGATGTTTTCCACTTGGAAGCGTTGAAAATGGTTCTTTACCTTCTCTTCATCATTCCACATGCCCCGCCCGCCGATGGTGGCCAGGGGGCCGTCCTTCAAAAACGAGTACGCGGGATCAATGAAAGTCAGCCGCCCCTTGCGGTTGTCTTTCAGTCCCAGGGCCAGGCAGACCACGCTAAAGCCATAGCCCGAGCCTATAACCAGGGCATGTTTGGGCCGGAGGGCCCGGACCACGCCATAATAAATAAAGCCGAACCCCAGATTTAACTTCCTGACATTCTCGTTATGCCCGAAGGGCTTGGCAAACTTGAGAATATCCCCCAGAACCCCATTAGAAAGACTGAAATCCTCCATTTCCCCGTCCTTATCCTTTATTAGGTTGCCGACAGCATTTTTTACCTAATTATTAATAACGTATATAACAATTAATTATTTGGATTATATTTAATTATTGTTATTTTTTATTTATTTTTTAACTTATACAAATAACAAATGATTATTTAGAACTTGTTTGAATCTCGTTATTTTTTCTTTATTTTTACTTCGAGAAGCGAAATCACTTGCCGGGACGAAATCCTCCCGGCAAGAGGTTGACGGAAAAAAGCTTTTTTCTTCTAACGAGAGGGGAATTACGCGGCATTTCCGGGCTGAATCACTTCAGACCATCATTGACCAGGTTTTTACCTGCGGCGGCGCTATTTCCGGAAAGAATCTCCTGGGCGAGTCCGGCGAAGGTTTGCCGTAATTCTTGCAAACAGGAATATCCAGTGGGGGTAAGGCTATAGTATTTGCGGACCCGCCCTTTGAAGACTTTCAGGCGGCTGTGCAGGAGGTTGGCCTTCTCCATGGAGTGGAGCATAGGGTAGAGGCTGCCGGGGCTGATATCGTAACCCCGGTCGCGTAGAATTTTTTTCAACCTGACGCCATAAACCGGCCCCTGACCGGTCTGGTGGAGAATAAACAGCTTCACCATCCCCTGCCAAAAAGAATTGAAAAGTTGGGCTTGATACTCCATAAGTCAGATGCTGACATATATCGGTTAGGAAAGATTGCAGGTTTTGTTAATTTTTCGTTAATTATTAATCTTTCGGGTCCCGGGACGGTAATTGTCATGGACCGGGGTGGAAAAAATAATTATTTTAAATTCGTATAAACCTGCACCCGTTAATCGGGAATTTCCCAATTCTGCAAAGGGGGAATGAATATGGCCCTGTTGGATGACGGCCTCAAAGGGGCGGTCCCCAGTATCCTGGTCGTTTTGGGAGTGGCCCTGGCTGCGCCCATTGTCCTCCCGGCGGTGGCCGCGGTCTCCCGGCCCCTGGCCAAGACCCTGATCAAAGGCTACCTGGCCCTGGCCGACACGGTTAAAGAATACGCCGCCGAAGCCGGGGAGCAGATTAGCGACTTGATGGCTGAATGTAAGGCGGAAAGATCGGCGGACGTGGCGGCTGCCGCCGTCAAAAAGGAATCTAAGCCCGCTGGCTAAAGCTCGCTTAGGAGCTTATCGGTGACTGAGGCCATCAAGATCGCTCATGCCCTGCCGGGGCGGGTCCGTCTCAAGGTAGCCAAGGTCAAGGGCAACCCCGGGCTGGCTCGGAAGGCCCAGGAAAAACTGGCTGCGGTTCCAGGCATCCAACAGGTGGAGGCCAATCCCCTTACCGGCAGCGTTCTCGTTCTCTTCGACCTGGCGACGTTGGCGGCGGAAAGCCTGGAACCGCTGGCCGAAGTTCTGGCGGAATTTTCTCCGGAAATTACGGCCCTGAGCCTGATGAGCTGGCTGACCTCCATGGCCGCAGATCCGGATTCCGGCGCCAATCCCGGCGGGAGCCTGATCGCGGGCGTGCAAGCCCTTAATGCTGAAGTGGGCAGAATCACCGGCGGCCTGGACCTAAAACTGCTGCTGCCCCTGGCCCTTTTATTTTTCGGAGTGCGGGGCCTCCTGGCCGCGGAAAAAACGACCTTTCCGGCCTGGCATGACTATTTCTGGTTCGGGTTCAGCAGCCTGGTGATGCTTAATCGGGGATGGTTTGAGGGGAGGGAACCGGAAACGGCGTCAAGTCCCATTACCCAAGGGGTTAAAGGGGGAGATTTAAAAGAGAAAGGAAAGGCTGGGTTGGCTGTCGCTAATTAATAAAAATCCTCACACTTCTCTTCCATGCTGCAAAACTTGCAGTCCGAGTGCTGTTTCCAGGCGGATAAAAGAACCCCGGCAACGACGCCGACGATCAGGCAGACAATACAGCTTAACATAGCGCCTCCAATCACGGAAAGGATGGTCTGGCCCATTCAGAGCCCGCGGCTCTTCGAAAAAGATGTTGGCCACATTATGAACTGCACCCCAGGCCATTTTTGGGCCCTCCGTCCTTTAAATTAAGGCGGTTACCAGGCGAGTCAAAGCCACTTCCATGAGAGAGGAGGCCACGACGGTGGTCAGTGTTTCCACCATGCCGTCTCCTTTGCTCCTGGGAGTCGCTTCTTCCAGGTAACCCAGATCATCCTGGAGGGTGGAGATGATCTGAGCCTCTCTGAGTAAAGAGGGATCATAAAGAATCAAGACGTTGCCGGTAACGGGGTTGGCCGAAACCTCTTCCAGACCCGTCAGCAGTTGCAGATGGCTCTCCACCTCCCTGGCCCGAGACGGCGCTCCCTTTACCTCCGGGATTTTAATGCGCAGCCTGCCTTCCAGGGCATGGACGTATGAAGAAACTATTTTCATAAGGCCTATCCTCTTCAATATTGTTTTAACTGAATTATCGCCATGCATCGTTATGGATTAATTGGGCAGTTGTTAAAAATTGGTTAATTTTACTATTTCCAATGGCGATATATATCGACGTTTCTATATTGGAGGACCAGGCTGCAAGTGGTTATAGTAAGCTCCATTAATAAGACTCCTGATCGCAAGGATCACGTTTAAAAAGGGAAAATTATGGGATTCGAAGGCATTGAGGTCGTCCACTCCCAGCCCGGGGAAATCAATCTGGCCGTGGCCAGGCTGCAGGGCGACGAAGATTTCGCCAAGGAATTTAAAGCCCGGTTTTCCGCCATCCAAGGTATTCACCAGGTGGAACCGGATGCCGATCGGGGGGAAGTGCTGGTTCTCTATGATAAACACGCATTATTCTCGCTTAGTTCCCTCCTCGCGTTGAAAGCGACTTTCTCTCATCTCTTTCCGGAGATTGACACCTTCAGCTTGGCCAGATGGCTGAGCAAACACCTTTGAGCCGTCGGCGCAGCAGTTAATAGTGAAAAGAAGTTAAAGCGGGCAGTGTCCGTCTAAATGTTTTTGGCCCTGGAACTTGGAAACTTTTCCAAGATTATAAATAACAACCAACAAGAATCGATGGAGGACAACACCATGTCACCGGAAGAGACCAAGAAACCCGCCGGGGTGGGGGAAATGCTGGGAGAAGCCGGCGCCACCGTAAAAGAGGGGGTGGTCGGCAGCCTGAAGGGGCTTCAGGAAATTGAAACGCAGATTGTCAGCCTGGCAAGAAACACGGTTACCGACGCGCTCCAGGCCACGGGCTCGGTGGCCAATGAAACCATCAACGTGAGCAAAGACATATTTAAAGGAGTAATCGGCGCCACCCAGGAAGTGGGGACCGGCTTGATCACGGGCACTAAAAGCGTGGCCAAGGGTATCATCCTGGGCGTTTCCGACGTGGGCGGCGATGTCACCCAGGCCGCGTCCCAACTGGCCAAGGGTGCGGTCAAAGGCGCGGTGGAAGTGGGCAGCGACGTGGCCACCGTGGCCACCGGGGTGGTGACGGGGGTGATGGAGGCCGCGGGCCAGGTGGGAAGCAACGTGGGCGCGGCGGCCAACGCCGCAGTGGGCGGCGCGCTAGAAGCCGCGGGCAGCCTGGGAAAGACCGCAGTGAAATCCATCTGCGAGGTCCTGGTGGCCACGGTGGAAGGCATCAAGGACGTGGCCTGCGCCGCTTTGCCCAAGCCCCGGGCGGAAGCCGGTGCTCCTGCCGAAGAGAAAGCAGCCCCCGCAGCTCCGGGGGAAAAAAAAGGGACTAAGGCGTAAAGTAAGCCGGTTGCGGAAAGGAAGACGATTCCTTCCCGTAACTTTCCAAGTTCGATGGACTAACAAGACGCCATGGTGCAGGCGATCCATACCACTGTGCCCGGGAGGGCCAGGTTTCGGGTGGAAGGGCTTTACCGCTCGGAACCGCTAAAAAGGCTGCTGGAATTCAGGCTGGCCCGGAATCTGGAGATTTCCCAGGTCTCCGCGTCCGCGCTGACGGGGAACGTCCTGGTCTGCTTCAATTCCGGCAACACTCCCCAGACCATCGAGTCCCTGATCGCCGGGATTGTCCGGGAACACCAGCGCCACCTGCATAACGGGACCCTCCCCGCTCCCTCTGGCGAAGCCGAAGGTACATCCGTAACTCCGGATTGGACCTCGCCTCTGGATACCATCAGGAATTATTTTTACGGCTCCGAGGCCCAACCCCAAGAGCCCTGGCATCTCCTGGAAATGGATGAGGCGCTGGCCAGATATCAGACCTCTAAAGACTCCGGGCTTTCCTCTGATGCGGCCCGAAAAAACTTGGCCAGGTTCGGAGCCAACGTCCTGCCCGAATCCCAGCCCCGTTCCGCCTGGGAAATCTTCGCGGGCCAGTTCAACTCCCTGCCCGTGGCCCTCTTGGGCGCGGCCGCCGGCCTGTCTGTGGTTACCGGCGGCTTGATTGACGCAGTCTTGATTGCCGGCGTAGTGGTGGCCAATGCCTTCATCGGCTACAAGACCGAAAGCGAGGCCGAAAAGACCATCCGCTCCCTGCAAACCCTGGTGCAGCCCCAGGCCCTGGTTCTCCGGGACGGGAAAACCCGGGAAGTCTCTTCCGAAGGAGTAACCTTAGGCGATCTTTTGGTGCTTCGCCCGGGTAGCTACATAGCCGCGGATGCCCGCCTGCTGGAGGCCCGCCATCTCTCCGTGGACGAATCCGCTTTGACCGGGGAAAGCATGCCGGTGGTCAAGACCGATCAGGCCTTGCAGGATGAGAACATCCCATTGGGAGACCGGGTCAACATGGTCTTTATGGGGACCCTGGTCACCGGCGGCGAGGGGCTGGCAGTGGTGGTGGCCACCGGCAGTTTCACCGAGATCGGCGTCATTCAAAGCCTGGCCGGGGAGGCCAGCGCGCCGGAGACGCCGCTGGAGCGGCAACTGGGCGAAGTAGGAGATCGCCTGGTGCTGATATGCGCCGGTATTTGCGGCGGGGTCTTTCTCCTGGGGCTTTGGCGGGGCCTTTCCTGGCTGGAAATGCTGCGGAATTCCATCTGCCTGGCCGCAGCCGCGGTGCCCGAAGGACTGCCCGCGGCAGCCACCACCACCCTGGTCTTGGGAGTCCGGGACATGAAGCGCCACCACGTCCTCATCCGACGGCTGAACGCAGTGGAAACCCTGGGCGCGGTGGAAGTCGTCTGCCTGGATAAGACCGGCACCATTACCCATAACCAGATGTCCGTGGTGGAGATTTTTTCCGGCATGAAGGTCCTTAAGGTGGCTGCCGGGCAATTCTGGTCGCTGGAAGGTCCCGTGTCTCTGTCTGACCACAAAGAATTGGAACGCCTTCTGGAAGTCGCCGTTTTATGCAATGAAACAAAGGTCTATTGTCAGGAAGGACAATATTCTCTCCGGGGCACCCCCACGGAAGCCGCGATGGTGGACTTGGCCATTAAGGCCGGAATCGACGTCAGGGCTTTAAGGCAAGGTTACCCCCTGGAAAAGTTTAACTACCGCTCCGAAGACCGGCCTTTCATGGGCTCTTTTCATGAGCATCCCCTTAGGGGCAAGTTCCTGGCGATCAAAGGCAGTCCCCTGGAGGTCCTGGCCATGTGCGACCGGCACCTGCGGGACGGCCGGAAGCTCCGCCTGAAAGAAGAAGATAGGCTGGAAATCGAGGCCCAAAACGCGCACATGGCTGGGGAAGCCCAAAGAGTTCTGGGACTGGCTTACGCGGAAAGGAAACATATTCAAAACAGCGACTTGCCCGAAGATTTGGTGTGGCTGGGAATGATCGGTATGGCCGACCCGGTGCGGGAGGGGGTCAAGGAGGCCCTGGCCGCGTTCCATCGCGCAGGCATCAAAACCATGATGATCACTGGAGACCAGAGCCCCACCGCCTATGCCATCGGCAAGGAGCTGAACCTGAGCCAGGGAGCTTCCCTGGAAATCCTCGATTCCACCCACCTGGCGGATATCGCGCCTGAAACCCTACAAGCCCTGGCGAACCGGGTGCAGGTATTCTCCCGGGTCAGCCCCGCCCATAAACTGCAAATCGTCCAGGTTCTCCAAAAGGGCGGCAAGGTCATCGCCATGACCGGCGACGGCATCAATGACGGACCGGCGCTCAAGGCCGCGGACGTAGGTATAGCCATGGGCCATACCGGCACGGACATCGCCCGGGAAGTGGCCGACGTGGTCCTGGAAGAAGATAACCTGGACACCCTGATCATCGCCATTCGGGATGGCCGCACCATCTATCTCAATATCCGCAAATCGGTGCATTTCTTTCTGGCCACCAACTTCAGCGAACTTCTCCTGACCTTCGGGGCCCTGGCCGTGGGCCTGGGATCGCCCCTGACGGCCATGCAGCTTTTATGGATCAACCTGATTTCCGACATTTTCCCGGGACTGGCCCTGGCCATGGAAGCGCCGGAGCCGGATATTTTGGAGCGTCCCCCCCGGGACCCCCAACAGCCGATCTTTTCCACTGACGATTACAAGAGAATGAGCTTTGAGGCCTCGGTCCTCTCCGCAGGAGCCATGGGCGCTTATGGCTACGGCATCATGCGTTACGGCATGGGCGCGGCGGCCAGCACCCTGGCCTTCCACAGCCTCACCACCGGCCAACTGCTGCACGCGGTCAGTTGCCGTTCAGAAACCCACAGTATTTTCAGTCCCGGTAAGTTGCCGCCCAATAAATATTTGCGCTGGGCCCTGGGAGGATCGTTGTTGATGCAAATTGCGGCCATGTTCCTTCCCGGATTCAGAAACATTCTCGGTCTCACCCCGGTTAGCCTGCTGGATGGCCTGGTTATCGGCGGCACCGCGCTGTTGCCGTTGGTGGTGAACGAGGCTACCAAAACTCCGTCAAGAGCCTATCAGTTAGAAAACCCGGAAATTTTGGAATCCACGGATACCGTCTCCCGGAGACCGTAATGCCCGCCGTGATTTTGTCTCCATTAGGAGTCGTCTCATGAAAAAAGATTTCATGTTCACCTCCGAATCCGTCACCGATGGACATCCTGATAAAATCTGCGATCAGATCAGTGACGCGATTATCGACCATTTCCTGGCCCAGGACCCTTATGCCCGGGTGCGGGCCGAATGCGCGGTGTCCACTTCCATTCTTTTCATTGCCGCGCGTTTCGCCTCGGAAGTAAAAGCAGACATTCCCACGCTGGCCCGGAAGGTTATCAGCGGGCTGGGGTACCGGCGTCCTGATTTCGATCCCCAGACCTGCAGCGTCCTCACCAGCTTCCAGGAATATCCCCCCGCGGCGGATCTATATTTCAACGAAGGCAAGCTGACCGATGAAGAGATTGAGAGAATCCCGGTGCGGCAACAGGCCACCATGTTCGGATTTGCCTGCCGCCAGACGGAAGTGCTGATGCCGCTGCCCATTTATCTGGCCCATAAACTTTCCCGCCGGATTATCCAGGTCCAGAAAGACAAAACGCTGCCTTATCTCTCCCCGGACGCCAAAGTGCAGGTGGGGGTGGAATACCGGAACCGGCAGCCCCACCGCATTCACAGCCTCACCCTGGTGGTGAGCGGCTCCAAGGCCGTCGCCTACCAGTTGAGTCCCCAGAAAGTGCATGAGGATATGCTGGAGGCCGTCATCCGGCCCGCGTTCGCCGAGGAAGCCATCCGGCCGGATGAAAAGACCCTCGTCTCCATCAATCCCATTGAAAATCTCATGGTGGGCGGCCCCGCGGTGCACTCGGGACTCACCGGCCGCAAAAACGACGTGGACACTTACGGGGATTACGCCCGGCAGACCGCTAACGCCCTAAGCGGCAAAGACCCCCTGCGCATCGACCGGGTTGGGGTTTATGCCGCCCGCTACGCTGCCAAAAATGTGGTGGCCGCGGGTTTGGCGGAGGAGTGCGAAGTGCAGCTCAGCTATTCCCTGGGCTTTTCCCGGCCGGTGAGCGTGCAGGTGGAGACCTTCGGCACCGGCAAACTTGCGGATGACGACCTGGCCGCGCTCGTGGAAAGACACTTCGACTTTCGCCTGGCAGGAATTCTGAAACAGTTCAATTTACGCCACTTGCCGGCCCTCAATAAGGGGAAGTTTTACCAAAAATTGGCGGCCTACGGCCACGTGGGCCGACGGGATTTAAACCTTCCCTGGGAAGCACTGGATAAAGTGGGAGTTTTGCAGGAAGAAAAATAGAGAAGGGGCTTAGCCATGTCCCCAGAACCTGACGCTTGTGAGTTGCAAACCCGCCTGACCGATGATTTCTTCTATTTTTTCCTGCGGTTGCGCAAAGACCGCATCCGCAAGGTAGTGGCCAACATCAACGCCTGCTTCCCGGAGGAGTCGCTAGAACAGCGGGCCCGGCGGCTCATTGAGGATCAGATGAAGCTCTCCTTTTTGGGAGGATTGATTCTCGACCTGCCCAGCATGATTCCCGTCGTGGGACAGGCGGTGAAGGTTCTGGGCTTTGTGGGTGGGACCTCCGCACTGGTGCGCATGCACCTGTATCTCATTCTGGAGATAGCCCTGCTTTACGGCCACGATATTGATGATCAGGCCCGGGTCCCGGAGATGGCGGCGGTGGTGGCCGGCACCGGCCTGGCTGTGGGCGCCCCCTACCTGGCGGACGCCCTGGGGTTCCATCCCCTGGCCTCTATGGTTACAGGCGGTATGGCCGGGGTGGCCGTATCCCGCCTCATCGGCGAGAGCGCCATCCGCTACTACGGCCAGCTCCAGGAGGCCCCCGAAACCCTGCATCCGGCTGAAGCTCGATAGAAAAGAAATTAAAAGGTAGTATAAGGAAAACTGATTATGGAAAAACCCCGGGTTTTGATTCTCTGCACCAAAAACAGCGCCCGCAGTCAAATGGCGGAAGCCTTTCTGAAAAAGTATGCCGGAGACCAGTTCGAGGTGTACAGCGCCGGGTTCGACCCCCAGGAGATCCATCCGTTCACCCGGCAAGTGATGAGTGAAGTGGGTCTGGACCTCCGAGAACAACATGCCAAGAGCGTCAAGGAGTACCTGGGAAGAGTTGTCTTCACCTATTTAATCACCGTATGTGAAAAAGCTGAGAAAGACTGTCCCATCGCCTTCCCCGGGGTCCTGCTCAGAATGTATTGGCCCTTCGAAGACCCGGTAGGCGGCAACGGCTCCGACACTCAGAAGTTACAGAAATTCAGGGAGATTCGGGACAAGATCGATCAGCGCATCCAATTATGGCTGAGAGAAATGGAATGAAGCATTTGGCGCGCCTGGGAGGATTCGAACCTCCGACCCACGGATTAGAAGTCCGTTGCTCTGTCCCCTGAGCTACAGGCGCTTGGGATGGGGAAAGGTGATTGGCGTTGTTGTCGGTTGGGGACCCTGAACCTTTATTACTAAATTTATGCCGAGAGTTGATTAACTGCCGGATAAGTCCAAGTTCTCTTGGTGCATTATATCTTCCCTGGATTTCTGGTCAACCTGAAGGTCAAATTAAGAGCGGGGGCGTTTCCTTCTCTAATCGGGACTCATACTGATTCCTACAGGAACAATGTTCTTATACACCGGATACCACGGATTGTTTTACGGGTGGAAAGGAGATTCGAGGGGTGCGGCTAGAGGTGGCAGAAAAACTGCCTCATTAAGGCCGCCAGCCTTGGGCATAGCCTCCAAAGGGGCATTATTTATTCAAAAAGCTTTGATTTTTTAGTCAATTGCAAGCTAATAATCGTCAAGTCCCGGAAAATCCGCAGCCGCCGCCGGTCTTCCTCGCTGATGGGCAGGTTGGGGTCAAGCCGGTCCACGAAGAACGCGCCGATGGGTATCTGGTCCACGTGGAGAGGCACCACCAGGAAACTATGGCTGCCGCTTACCTGCCAGAAGTTTTCTTCCATCAAAGAGCGGTCGCCCCGATTGTTATGGGGATTTACCAGATATTCCTGGCGCTCCCCCAGGGCCCGGGCGAAGGCATTATCATTGGCTTTGAGGGGCAGATGCAGCACCGGCAGCAATTCCTCCACCCCCTCCCCCAGGCCGAAACGGCCGGTAATAAAGGTGCGCTGGGGATTTACCAGGCAAAAAATGACCCGGTCAAAGCGGATGCCCCGGAAGATGCCCTCCAGAATCATTAAGAGGAGCTGATTGATGGGCGCCTGGGACACCAGGGCCTGGTTGACTTCTTCCACCACCTGGTAGAGGAACTGGAGCCTTTTTAAATCCTCGGATACCCCGGCCGCGGGTTGGGGCTCAGTCTCGGCCGTCTTGGTTTTCGAGGAAACCGGGGGTCCCTGGCTTTTGGCGGCCGCGGCAGCGGCGGACGGTGCCGCGCCTGCCTCTGCTTCTGCGGCTGCCTCTTTGCCTGCCTCCGCGGCTGCGACGGCTTTGTCCTTGCTTGCCGCCGCGGCGGCCGCGGCCTCGGCCTTGTGTTCCCGCACGTCCTTGGGCCTGATGGCGTCGGAGATCTCCATTTCCCGGAGATCGATGGACAGGACTTGGGCCATCTCGTGGAGGCGTTTCTTGCTTTCCGTTAAAGACTTGCCCAGGTTTTGGGGATTAAGCCCCAAGTTTTTGCAGACCTTTTCTTCTTTTTGCTGGCGCTCTTCCGGCTCGATATCAGGGGCCAGCAAATTCTTGGAGAGGTCAAAGGCCCCCTTGATCATCTTCCGCAGGCGGCCCTCCGTGCCGGCGGTGGAACTGCTGCCGTGGTGGAGAAAGGAAAGCCGCTTGATCATGCTGTCCGGCAGGTTCCAATCCTTGAGAATCGCCAGGCCCATATCCTCCGTGGAGGCCTTCAGCACTTTCTGGGCCGCAGTGGACTTGGCTTCTCCTTTGTCAGCAAGGTCGAGAATCCGCTGGTATTCCCGGGGCAGATAATAGGCCACGATCAATTCGCCGATGTTGAACAGCAAGCCGGTGATAAAGACCTCTTCCGCCTTGATTTGGGGGTCTTCGTTGACCAGCTCCTGGGCCTGGATGGCGGTAAGGAAAGAAAGCACGATCAAATGCTTGACGTGGGACAGGTGGGCGCATTGCTGGAAATGCTCAAATAGCCGCAGCCCCACGGCCAGATCCCGCAGGCGGTCAAAGCCCAGAACCATTACCGCGCTGGAGACGGTATGGACCTGGCGCTGATAGGTCTGGTAAAAAATGGAGTTGACGATTTTCAGGATTTGGGTGGTGAGGGAAAGGTCCCGGAGAATGATGGACGAGACGGCGTTCACCGTCTTGTAAGGGTTTTCCTGGATGGCCAGCAGCTCCTCAATATTGGCGGTAAACGCCGGAAAGGACGGGTCATCGTTCATGGCCCGCTGCAATGCGCCCAACAACGGAGAGGCAATATCGGTCGTCAAAATTCTCCCTGCCGTATCAATCTTTAATTGCTAATAAAATTCCTGGCAAAACCAAGTGGGAGCCTCAGCTTCCTAACCGGGCGGCGGTCGGCATCGCCTGTGTTGCAGCAGAAGCGCGGGGAGAATTTTAACTTTACCGGGTGCTGCCGCCTCAGAGTCAAGCCGCGGGCCGCTCTTCTCCCAGGGTCAAAGACTCTAACAACCTTATCGAACCGGGGGGGCTTTAACTGAAGTATGTAGAAGAAATTTTGAGGGGGAGGACTTTCATAACTCTACAATGAATTTAGGCGAAAGAGGCAGAGGGGATCAGGGGGCAGGTATCCCTGCCTATCGGCCTTCCTCTACCCCAATACCCTTACTTCCCCGCCAGCTTCTCCCGGAGGCGGCTTACCCAGCGGGGTTCCGGCGGAGGCAGGCGCATCTGCAGTTCCGTGATCTGGCCCCGGAGCAGAGATATTTCGGCTTTGAGGGCCTTAACTTCAGCCTCCAGCAGAGCCAGGCGTTTCTGGATTTCCGGCGACGGCTCATCCGGATGCTTGCCCGCAGGGGGGACCACCGAGTCCAGGTGGGTTTCCGCCACTACCGCATCCAGGGGGTTCTCCCCGATGGTGGGACGCTTTGCCATCTTATTTTCTCCCTTCTTGCCGGATCACCTCCGCGGCCAGGGCCCGGTAATCCGCGGCCCCGGCGCTCCGGGGGTCGTACTGGGTGATGGGCTGGCCGAATGAGGGGCATTCGGCCAGACGGATGTTTTCCCGGATCACCGTCTTATACACCAGATTACCCGAGCGTTCCCGGAGCCGCTCCACCACCTCCCGGGCGTGGCGGGTGCGGGCGTCCACCCGGCAGGCCAGGATGCCGGAAATCGCCAGCTTCGGGTTAAGGCGCTCCTTTACCACCTCCACGGTATGCAGGAGCTGGGCCAGGCCGCTTAAGGCCATGACGTGAGCCTCCACCGGCACCAGCAGCTCCCGGGCCGCGGCCAGGGCGTTGACGGTGAGGACCCCTAAGGTGGGCGGGCAGTCCAGGAGCACATAGTCCCAGCGTCCTTTGGGCAGGCCCTCCAAATGGCGCCGGAGAATGGTTTCCGCGCCCACTTCCCCGGCCAGGATCTTCTCCACCCCTACCAGCCAGGCGGAGGAAGGAACCAGGTCCACCCCGGGAGCCCCGGTTTCCTGGATAAAATCCAGCACCTTGCCGCCGTCCACGAAGAGCCCCAGCACGCCCTTACCGGCGTTTTTAACGCCGTACCAGGCGGTGGCGGAATGTTGCGGGTCAAGGTCAACGAGCAACACGCGGCGGTCCTTTTCCCCCAGGGCCGCGGCCAGATTGACGCTGGTGGTGGTTTTGCCGCTCCCCCCCTTCTGGTTGGCGATGGCCAAAATCCGCATAGCCCCCCCTTAAGGCCGTTTTCTGTTTTCCGTTTTCCGTAAAAAAATAATAATAAATAATAATTACGATAAGTTATCTGTCGATGAATAGGAGTAAGTCAGGGAAAAGACAAAGGAAATAGGCCACAAAAAAGCCCGAGAGGTCTTCCGGTCAAGGCTGCCGGGCCGCTCGGGCTGAAGGATTATCGGGGAATGGGGCCTCAAGGGCCGGGGCCTCCCGCGGTGAATTTTCCTGTTTTCAGGATGCCACAGCCGCGAGGAGATGTCAATCGTTGGGGCGGATTTAAAGCGGATTAAGCTCAGCCCTGGCTATGAAGCCGCCGGCAGAGCCAAACCCAGCCGGGACCGGCCAGCAGGCAGATGATGGGGACAATGGTTAAGCGGAAGCGCGGCCCGTCCGCGGGCCCGGCGGAGATCACCAGGAAATAAAGAGCCACGCCGATTAAGGCCCCCAGCGCGGCCCTGTCCGGTGGGTTGCGGAACAGGCCGATGACGGCCAGGAGATAGTACCCCAGGAGCAGGACCGCGGGAACCAGGTTGGCCCAGAACATCAGCGGCTTTTCTTTAAACAACACCAAGATGGTCTTCAGATAACCGTGATTGACCACATACGCGTAAAACTGAATCTGGTCCGATTCTCCCTGGAAAAGTTTGAGATACTTGGCGCCGCCGGGGTCGAAGAGAAACCGCAACATTCCTTGCAAGGTGGTTTTGATTAGCAAAAAAGGATTATCAGCGAAGGTGCGCAGCGCGGACCGCCAGAAGGGTCCTCCATTCAGGCTGCTCTGTATTTCCCGCAAGGTGCCGGCGCTGCCCAGGGAGGTTTCCCGCACCAGATATTCCATTTCCTGGAAATGAGCCGATAAACGCGCCCTCACCAATTCCCCTATTTCCGGCTTGACGCAAAAAATGATCTTCTTGACCTCCACCGCGGCCAGGGCCTTCTCGAGATAGTAGTAAAGAGGCCGGTTAGCGATGGGCAGCAACGCCTTTGGGGACGGGGAGATGGAAAAGCCGTTGAAGTTGGCGGTTCCGCCTACCAACAAGATTGCGATTTCGGGGTTCGTTTTCATAACCTGTTGTAGATCCATCCTGGAATTGGAAAAATCCTGCGGTTGAGCAAAATGTCAACCTTCTTGCAGTTGCCGGCCATCAACTTGGAAATGGCCTTAGAAATAACGGGAACCCGAGTCACCCCGGAATAAACCACCAATAGCGCCTGATCCACCTGGGAACTATAGAGCACCGATTCGGGGTGCATATTAACCGGAGGTCCGTCCACAATCACCAAGGCATAATCCTCGGTCAGCCGTTTTATCAGGCTTCTAAATTTGGGGGGCTCCAGATCCGCCACATGATTGGGGGGCATGATCCCAGGCCCCATGGCGTGCAGGCCGGGGGTGGACTTTTGGATCACCGCCTGGTGAGACTCCACTCTGCCGGAGACCATCTCTCCAAACCCATAAAGATCTGACAGCCTTAAGGCCTGGCAGATACAAGGATCGTAGAAATTTCCATCAATAAGGAGAATGGGGCGGGATTGCTTGGCGGCCGCGGCCAGGCCCAACCCCAGGGCCACTGTCGTGGCGCCTTCCCCGGGGTCCGCGGCGCAGACCAGCACGCTTTTAATCCCGGTTTCTCCCGCGGTCAGCAGAAGATTGTCATAGATGTTGGCAAAGATTTGCTGGGCGTCGGGAGAATACAATTTGCCAATATCGAAATCCGCATCGTACATTTTTATTCCCCCCAAAAGGTTGGGGCCTGATTTCTTTTCTGTGAAAAGTTATGCGCCATTTTCTTTTGCCTCAAATTTTGGCCCAACTTAACCCAAATATCGAAGCGCCACAATCGGTGAGAACTTGATTTTCATCTCAGGGAATCCCTGATTTTGACCTCCAGGAACTATTGACTTGCGATTTTAAGCTAACTTATCTCCCACCAAACTTTTCCACAATCGGTGAGAACTTGATTTTGGTATCAGGGAATCCCTGATTTTGATCTCGATAAAACCTTGAGCTAATTTCGAATCCGGTTGTAAGTAGTGTCGCCAAGATAAAGCGGCGCCTCCGCCAGCGCGCCGGTGATCATTTTTTTCCAGCCGGGTCTTTAGCTCAGACCGGTTTAAAGCCCCATACCTTTCTGTCTCCTGGGAATGGGCAAAGAACAAGAGGACCAGAATCCGGCAACAGCGAGCAGGGGAGGATGGGGAGGCTGCCATGTCCTTTTAGCGGCCTTGTCAGGCATCTCTCAGGATATGTATCGGCACTGGCGGAAATTAACCGAATTACGGCTTCTCATTAATTCTTGGGCGGCAAATGCCTGTCTTCCCCGGAATCCATCCAGGTATCACGGGCACGGCATTACCAAGAAGAAAACGCGCCTATTATAGTAGCCTTAATTGTCCATTAACCTATCATAAAGTCAACAAAATTTTGTTTACAGCGGTAAAGACAAAGAGGGGGCAAAGCATAAAGAAATTCGGTGTGTTAAAATGCCCCGGTCCTTTTCAGGGTTCGAGGTCGCAATAAGTCTGGGGGTGTGCCGAAAAAATATCTTACAGTCCTTATTACTGCTAAGCCTGCGGCAATATCAAAAAGTCTTCGTCAACATTATGGCGTAACTGATTTTGTCTTTTAAGCTCTTTTAAAGTTCTTCAACATTACTTTAATCTCTTTAACTAGCCCCCTTTCCGTGAATGTCGAGTCTCTGGCGCATAAAATAATGGGAAATGGTAAAATAGGTTTCCATGGCCACTCTTTTATACCGCCTTGCCCCCCATCTGGCGCTCTGCCGTGAGGGAGACCCTTATGCCGCGGCCCCGGGAGAGCGGTTGTTGCTGCTCCATAGCGGCGGGGCCTTCCCCCTGGGCCATCCCACCACCCGCCTCTGCCTGGAGCTGCTCCAGGAGGCTTTGGCCGCGGCAAGGGTGAACTGTATGCTGGACGTGGGCTGCGGCACCGGCGTCCTGGGACTGGCGGCCGCGGCCCTGGGTGTACCTCAGGTAGTGGGGGTGGATCTTTCCCTGGAAGCGGCACGGATCACCCGGGAGAACGCCCGGGCCAATAATCTGGGTAGCATGGAAGTGGTGCAAGGCTCCACCGAGTGCTTCCGGGGTCCCTTTGCCCTGGTGGCCGCCAACCTCCCCTGGGAAGTGCAGCTGGACAAGGTCCCGGAGCTTGACCGCCTGGCCGCGCCTGCGGGCCGCGTCTTGCTCTCGGGGTTCAGAGATAATCAGGAGGAGCCGTTGCTTAAAAGTTACCAAGAGCGGGGCTGGTCCTTGAGGCAACGGCTAATCAAACCTTTCCACCACCCCGAACTCCCGCCGAACCTCAGCTTCACCTGGGTGGCCTGGCTGTTGGGCAGATAAAATGGCCTGAAAAAAAAGCGGGGTGGGGATTCCCTTCCCCACCCCTTGTCCGGGTTATTAAGGAGGCTGAGTTACTACCGGTTATGGCTGGTTAATCAACTTACCTTTATTGTCAAACACTTGGATATCCACGATGCGGCCGCCATCCAGGCGGTGAGTGGCGCAGCTCAGTCATGGGTCGTAACAGCGCACCGCCATTTCCACCTTGTTCAGGGCCTCTTCGCTGACCTCCCCGTTCTTGATCACGCTATCCGCGGCCTGGCGGATGCTCATGTTCATGGGGGCCACGTTGTGGGTGGTGCCCACGATGATATTGGCCCGGGTGATCAGACCATTGTCATCGGTGGAATAGTCGTGAATCAGGGTGCCCCGGGGGGCTTCCACGCAACCCACTCCCCGGCCCGCCTTGGGCTCCACCGGGTTTCTCACCAGGGGATCGGTGATTTCCGGGTCGGAGAGCAGCTCCAGGACCTTCTCACAGGCGTAGACCAGCTCAATGAGCCGGGCCCAATGGTAGAGCATGGTGGATTGGGCCGGCCGCCCAAAGCGGTTGCGGAATTCCTCCAGCTCGGCCTGGGCCAAAGGCGTGCTGATCTTATCGCAGACGTTCAGCCGGGCCAGGGTGTTCACCCGGTAGATGCCTTTGGGCGCGCCCAGGTCCATGGAAAACCCTTCGCCCCAAGCCCGGGCGTAGGGCATCTTGGAATAAGACCAGTCTTCCACGTGTTCGCCCAGGTAATCGGCGTAATCCACGTGGCTGAAGTCCTTATAAGAGCCGTCCGGCTTCATGAGCCGGAGCATCCCTTCGAAGAAGTTCAACGACCCGTCCCTGGGGTCCACGGTGCCTAAAAATCCCGTGGTGACCTCCCCCAGGCGGATGGTGGCGTCGTCCAGGTTGGCAAAGACGTTTTCCTTGGCCCATTTAATGCAAAATTTGGCGAATTCCAGTTGCTCCCGGCTCTTCTCCAGGAGTTCCTGGCGTTCGGCCTCGGTCATGGGCTTGGCGAAGCCCCCGGGCACCACCACCACCGGGTGGATGACCTTGCCCGCGAACTTTTCGATCATCATCTGTCCGGCCTGGCGCATTTTCACCACCTGCGCGGCCAATTCCGGCGCGGCCTGGACCACGCCCAGGACGTTTCTCACCGCGTAATCAGCCCCCGCGCCCAGGACAAAGTCCGGCGCGGCCAGGAAGAAGAAGTGCAGGATTTTATCATTGATCTGGGCCATTACCAGCATCAGTTCCCGGAGCTTCTTACCCGCGGGCGGAACCTCAGCCCCGAAGCAGCCGTCCACCGCCTTGTTGGACGCGGTGTGGTGCATCCAGGGGCAGATGCCGCAGATGCGGTTGACGATGCGGGGCACCTCCTCGGCAGGGCGTCCCTCGATGAATTTTTCAAAGCCCCGGAGGGCCACCACGTTCAGCCGGGTGTCGGCTACGTTGCCGGCCTCATCCAGTTGGATGGCGATGCGGGCGTGCCCCTCTATGCGGGTAATGGGCTGAATATTAATGACCCGTTTGCCGTTTCCGGCGCCGTGGGCAAAAGCCGTGTCCGCCGGGGTTTCAATGGTCTGTGTCTGTGCCATATGTCCTTCCTATCGGCCTGCGGCCTTATTCCTTTGCAACCGGCCGTGGGCCCCGGAGAATTCCAGGAGAGTGGCTCTGTCGGCCAGAGAGTTGATATCGATGCGGTTGCTGGCCAAGGCGTTGAGATAATCCAACAACTGGTTGCCTTCGGTTTTCACCGGCCCATAGCAGCCCTGGCAGGGGACCCGGGCCCGGATGCACTGGGGCGCTTCTCCGTTTAAGCCGGCGCAGCCCATCCGGGTCACCGGGCCCAGGCATTGGAACCCCTGTTCCAGGAGACAGTGCATCTCGCTGATGGGTTTGGCGGGGTCGTAATGGGCGTTGTGAGTGAAACGCTGGAGTTTTTTGAGTTTGCCCTTGCCCTCCCGGATGGTGGGGCAGCTATCGCACACGCTTCTCATGGGCAGCTTGGGTTCCCGGCCCTCCAACAGCGCAACAATGGCCTCGCCGATGAGGTCCGGATGCGGCGGGCAGCCCTGGAGGCGGATATCCACCTTGATCTTCTCATCCAGGGCATAGGTGCGGTCCAATATCGGCGGCAACGCCTGGTCCCCGGGGTTAGGATGCGGGTCGGTGGTCTCGCTGGTGCGGTAGTAACGCTCCATGAGGTCCCCGTACTCGTAAAGGTTGATCAAAGAGGGGATGCCGCCGTGGGTGGCGCAGGTCCCCAGGGCGACGATCAGGTCGCAGCTTTCCCTCATGGCCTGGGCCACTTCCAGGTGCTCCTGGGTGCGGATGCTGCCGCTGATGAGGCCCACCACCGCCTTGGGAATCTCCAGGTGGTGGAGGTCGCCGTCGCCCTTCTGCCCGAAATATTTATGATCCATGAGCACCGGGATGTGCACGAACTCAAGCTGGGGCAGGACCGCAAGGAGAGTCTCCCCCAGGTTGAGGATGGCGACTTCACACCCGGAGCAGGAATTGAGCCATTCTGAAGCTACTTTGACCGGCATGAACAACCTCCTAACCCTTCACCTGCACGGCCCGGCGCTCCAGTTCCCGGTGCCGCTGGGCGGCCAAGTCTTTCTTGATGTTAGACCACTCCATCACTGTGTTCAGGGCCTGATTGGCCGCGGTGGGAGTGGCGTGCTCCAGGTCCACACCCTGGGCGTCGGCCATGACCGCCCTTCCCAGGGGGGAGCGGACGATGACCGTGGTCCAGCCTTCGGGGGCGCCGATGCCGCCGAAGGAGAGGTCCGCGAACTCCGCGGCATAATCGTCGCAGTATTGGCAGGCATAGCGCTTCATGAACTCCAGCTTATTCAGAGGAATCTGGCGCACTTCCCCGGAATTCAGATGAATCAGGAGCTCGGACTTGACGTTCACTTTCCGCACGTCTTCCCAACTGAAATCCCCCAGCTCCATCAGACGCTGGCGTTGCTCCTGGCCGAAATGGAAGTTGCCGGTGCAGAACAGCCCCAGGTGCAGGCTGATGGCGCTGGAGGGCACAATGCCCAGTACTTCCATGCGCTTCAGGGCGTTGATCTGGCACGGGGTGCCCACAAAGGCCACCCGGTTCAGCCGCTTTTTGGCGACCTCCCCCAACTCCATGATGGAGGGGGAGAAGGTGCAGAATTCCATGCTGGAATAGACCTTGGAAAAATGGGTCATGCCGTGCATGGTGTCGAAATGAAAGCCCGCGGCCTCCAGAATCTCATCCCGGGTGATGGCCAGCCAGGGCCTGCGGGTGAAAGCCCCGGTCCTGCGGCTGACGATGGCTCCGTCGATGCGGCCGATATCCAGCAGATGCAGCAGCAATGCAGTCACCACGCCGCCGTCGGTGCCCCGGGCCAACACTTCCGGCTCGGTGGCCCGGGTCACCGCGGTGCTCAGGATGCGGCCCATGGGCGCGCTCCAGGAGACCATGCGCTTGGTTTCCTCTTCCAGCTCGTGGATCTCGGGACAGATGGAGTAGCAGAGGCCGCACTCGATGCACTTCTCCAGGTCCTTGTACCGGGGGCGGCCATTTTCGTCTAATTCCAGGGCCCCGTAATTGATGGCGGTGCAAAAGGTGACGCACCCGCCGCAGTGGTGGCAGAGGCCCGGCTTCTGGACTTCCTGCACTAAATGGAAAAAGGTCTTCATGGGCGCCTCCCCCTTAACCAGCCGCGGCCGCGGCCTGGGCTTCCGGGGCTGCCGACGTCTTTATCGGACGCCGGGGGTTCGGTCCCATAGCTTTGATTTTATTAACGAACTCCGTCACCACCGCGGCAAACCGGGGAGCTTCCGCAGAGGAGACCCACTCCAGGCAGTACCGGGCAGGGTCGATATTTACGCTTTCCAACACGAGCCGAATGGCTTCGGTCCTAAACTTGGCTTTGTAATTACCTTCCAGGTAATGGCAGTCTCCGGGGTGTCACCCCATGACCATGACGCCGTCAACCCCCCGGCTGAGAGCGTCCACCACCAGGCTGGGATGGACCATGCCCGTGCAGTTCACGCGAATCACCCTCAGGTTGGGGGGATACTGCAGCCGGGAGACGCCGGCCAGGTCGGCCCCGGCATAGGCGCACCAGTTGCAGAGAAACCCCAACACCACAGGTTCAAAGGCATCCGACATAGTATCCTCCTTCTATTCTCTAAAGGGCTTCCACCAGCGCGTCCACCTGGGCCTGAAGCTGCTCCATGGTGAAGCCGTGCACGGTGATGCCCTCCTTGGGACAGGTGGCCTCACAAAGGCCGCAGCCTTTGCACAAGGCCTTGTCGCTGGCGATGTGGCGGCGGGAGTGCCCATTGTCCCGGTACTCTTCGATTTTCAGAGCCCGGTAAGGACAGACGTCCACGCACAGGCCGCAGCCGTCGCACAGCGCGGTGACTTCGGACTTGATCGCGTCCAGCTGCATGGTGGTCCGGGCCAGGATGACGCCGGCCCGGGTCACCGCGGCCTTGGCCTGGCTAACGCTTTCCTCCAGGGGCTTGGGATGATGGCTGAGACCGGCCAGGAAAAGGCCGTCCACCGTGGAGTCCACCGGCCTGAGCTTGGGGTGGGCTTCGTTGAGGAAGCCGTCCGAGTTCATGCCGCACTTGAACAGTTCCACGACATCCGTCACCTCATTGGGGACCATGCCGCTGGCCAGGACTAGGTAATCCACTTTCAGCTTCAGGGGAAAGTCCAGCACGGGATCCAAAACTTCCACCAGGACGCGATCTTCGGCCTGAGATACTTGAGGTTTCCGGTTGGGATAGTACTTAACGAAGAGAACCCCCAGCTCCCGGGCCTTGGTGTACAGCTCCTCCCGGAGGCCGTAGGTGCGCAGGTCCCGATAAAGGACGTACACCGGCATCTCCGGGTTAATCTCTTTTAAGCGGATGGCGGCTTCCACCGTGCGGGTGCAGCAAACCCGGCTGCAATAAACGCGTCCCGGTTCCCGGGAGCCCACGCACTGGATAAAGGCCACGCCTCTGGCTTTCTTCAACTCCCCGGCCTGTTCCCGGAGCAGAGCGTCGAATTCCAGGTGGGTCTTCACCCGGGAGTCTTCGCCGTAAAGGTATTCCTCAGGCTTGCGTTCCCGGGCGCCAGTGGCCAGGACCGCGACGCCGTAGGCGATGGATTTGACTTCCCCCGCCACCTCCACGTCGCTCCGGAAATTCCCCACCGACCCGTCCACGGACTTGAGAGTCGCATTCTTCCATACCTGAATCCGGGGATGATTTTCCACCTTGGCGATGAGGTCGTGCAGCATGGGCCGGATCTCTTCGCCTTTCCAGGTGCGGATCAGGTGCCAGGCGTTGCCCCCCAGCTTGTCGGTCTTTTCCAGGAGGAAGGTATTATATCCACGCTCAGCCAGTTCCAGGGCCGCGGTCAAACCGGCCGCCCCGCCGCCCAGGACCAGGGCCTGCTGCACCACCTCCACGGACAGCCGGGCCAGAGGGTAGTTCCGGGCCACCTTGGCCACGGCCATGCGCACCTGATCCTTGGCCTTGTCCGTGGCCGCTTCCTGAAATTTCTGATGCACCCAGGAACCCTGGTTGCGGATGTTGGCCATTTCGATGAGATAGCCGTTGAGGCCGGCCTCCCGGAGGGTGTCCTGGAACAGGGGCTCGTGGGTCCGGGGAGTGCAGGCCGCGATGACGATGCGGTTTAAATTGAGCTCCTTGACCTTTTGGGCGATCAAGTCCTGGGTGTCGGTGGAGCAGGTGAACAGATTATTTTCCACAAAGGCCACATAAGGGAGGGTGCGGGCATAGTCCGCGAGGGCCGCGACGTCGATCACCCCGGCGATATTGATGCCGCAGGAGCACACGAAAACGCCGATGCGGGGTTCTTCACCGGTCACGTCCCTCTCCGGGGGATAAGTCTTTTCCCGGGTCAGGGTCCCCCGGGCTTCCACCAGGGCCCGAGCCGCCTCTCCGGCCGCGGCCGACGCGTCCATGACCGACCGGGGAATGGCCTTAGGACTTTCAAACGCGCCGCAGACATAAATCCCATCCCGGGAAGAGGACACTGGAGTAAGGCTGGATGTGGCCGCAAAGTTGAAGCGGTTCAGGTCCACTCCCAGGGTCCCGGCCAGTTCCCGGGCGGAGTCGGGGGCTTCCAGCCCCACGGAGAGAACCGCCATGTCGAAGGCTTCTTCCCTCCTTTGGCCGTCTTCCGTGAGGTATTGAATTTTTACCCCGATATTATTGGGCCCGGGCAGGATGGTGTGGGGCCGGGCCTTGATGAAGTTCACTCCTTTGGCCCGGGCGTCCTGGTAATAACGCTCGAACTCCTTGTTGTGGGCCCGCAGGTCCATATAAAATATGGTTTGGCTCACCTCTTCGCCGTGGACGTGGTCCGCGGTGACCAAAGCCTGCTTCACCGCGTACATGCAGCACACCGTGGAGCAGTAGGGATTGCCCCGGCCGTCCTGGCTGCGGGAGCCGACGCATTGAAGCCAGGCGACCTTCTTGGGCTCCTTGTGATCGGAGAGCCGGACCAGATGCCCCATAAACGGCCCCCCCGCGGAGAGCAGCCGCTCGTATTCCAGGCCGGTCACCACGTCGGGAATGCGGCCGTAACCATACCCGGCCAACGGCTTGGGGTCAAAGGGACGGTAGCCGGGGGCGGCGATGACCGCGCCCACTTTCAGGGTAACCGTCTCTCCGGGATCTTCGAAGTTGATGGCCCCCGTGGGACAAAACTTCTCACAGGCCCGGCATTTTCCTTTGGAAAAATAGAGGCAAGCCTGGGGGTCGATGGCGTATTTCAGGGGCACGGTCTGGCTGTAATGGAGATAGATGGCCTTTCTTTTCCCTACGCCCAGGTTGTAGTCGTCCGCCACTTTTTTCGGACACTTCTCCGCGCACAGCCCGCAGGCGATGCATTTGTCCATGTCTACGTAGCGGGGATTTTTCTTGATGGTGACGCTGAAGTTGCCCGTCTCCCCGGAGACCTCGGTCACCTGGGAGAGGGTAAGCAGTTCGATGTTCAAGTGCCGACCGCACTCGACCAGCTTGGGCGAGATAATTCACATGGCGCAGTCGTTGGTGGGGTAGGTCTTGTCCAACTGGGACATCTTGCCGCCGATGCCCGCGTTTTTCTCCGCCAGATAAACGTAATAGCCTGAGTCGGCCAGGTCCAGGGCGGCCTGGATGCCGGCGATGCCGCCGCCCACCACCAGGACCGAGCCCACCGTGTTTCCGGACATGAATACCTCCTTTACCGGATGAGTCTTGGGCGGCCTGGACTCCTGGGTTTCTCCTACAGGTTGTCTGACCAAAGTTCGGGAATTCAAGCTGTCAGGTTCCAATTGAAAATCCCGGCAGAGCCGGGCGAAGGCCTCGGAGGTAAAAGCCAGGCCTTTGCCGGGGCCGGGTCGGCAGTCGATCTTGCCGGTCTTCACCCAACTACGGATGGTATTGCGGTGAACGCCTATGGCTCGTGCCAGAGTCACCATGTGGACCACGATCATGGGTCGCTCCTTTTGTTTGGGAGGAAATTATCTTTCCGGGTTTCTCGAACCCGGAGACAATTTCCTATTTAATTGGTCAATTAATGCTAATTGTGCAATCTGTGCTTTTAGGCAAAGTCACCTTAAATCTTTTATGAACGATAGTCAAGTAATTTTTTTCGCCCCTAATTTTTTTCCGGCAAGACGGAGAAGGGCGCATCGGCAGGCCGGATCCGAAATAACCCGCTCGGAGCTGACGCCGCCGGCGGTGTGAGATAGGGCTTGCATGGAGGGAAAAGGTTTAAGAGAGATTAATTGGAGAAAAAAATCCGCCAAGTAAAGAAAAGTCCTTCTGCTTCCTAACTTGGTGAAATAGCATGGGGGAATAAAAAAGGTTAGGCCATCAAGACCTAACCCTTTGATTTTCATTGGCGTCCCCAACCGGATTTGAACCGGTGTTGCCGGCGTGAAAGGCCGGGCATCCATTTTTACCCGCCCTTACTTTCCCCTTCATAAACTACCTCTGGGGCAATATCGCAACAGATGGAATTTAATAATTTTTAACATATTTTCCATTCCCCACAAATACCCTTTTTTACCTCTTGACATTTTGGTTTTTTACCTCTATTTTTGTCCCAGGTGTGGGGAATAGTGTGGGGAATAGAACGAAATCGGCTTATGACGGGGGTTTTAGAGGTTGTTCCCCACAAAAAGGCGTCGGGAGGTTGAAGCCATGCCAGTTTTAAAGCGGTTCAAGACGAACTATCCGGGGGTCTTTTTTATCCAGGGGACCTCACCGGCCACGGGCAAGCCGGAGAAGATTTTCTATATCCGTTACCGCAAGGCCGGGAAGATGATTGAGGAAAAGGCTGGCCGTCAATTTGACGATGATATGACCCCGGCCAGGGCCAACACACTCAGGACAGATAGGATTCGCGGGAAGAAACCGACTCGAAAGGAAGCCAGGAAAGCGGCGACGGAAATCAAATGGACGGTTGACCGGTTGTGGCATGAATACGTTCACGATAAGCCCGCCACAAAGGGATGGACGGTTGACCACTACCGTTACAAGAAATTCCTGGAAGCTCCCCTTGGCCGGAAAGAACCTGGCGCCATCTCTCAAATAGACGTTCACCGGCTGCGAATTAACCTATCAAAAACCCTGCGGCCGCAGACCGTCAAACACGTGCTGCGGTTGTTGGCGAGGATCATCAATTTTGGGGTGAAAAAGGGCTTGTGCTTCGGCCTGGGCTTCAAAATCGAAATGCCCAAGGTGAATAACTTACGCACTGAGGACTTGACCATTGAACAGCTAACCGCATTACTTGAGGCCATAGACCAGGAGATAGACCTCCAGGCCGCCAATTTTATGAAGCTGGTTCTATGCACCGGAATGAGGCGGGGGGAGCTCTTCAAACTGCAATGGCCGGACGTGGACTTTGAACGGGGGTTTATCCATATCCGGGGCCCCAAGGGTGGCCAGGATCAGAAAATACCCCTGAACCAAGCGGCAAAGGGTATCCTTGAGGCCCACCCCCGGGAAGAAAGCCTTTATGTTTTCCCTGGCCGCGGCGGGGGGCAACGGACCCGTTACCCCAAGCGGATTGATGCCATAAAGGAAAGGGCGGGGCTTCCCCCGGACTTCCGGCCCCTCCATGGCCTGAGACATTTCTTTGCCAGTCAGCTTGCCTCATCGGGCCAAGTGGATATGTTCACCTTGCAAAAGCTTTTGACTCATAAGAGCGCCAGCATGACCCAGAGATATGCACACTTGCGGGACGAAGCCTTACGCCGGGCCTCAGACCTGGCCGGGGATCTGTTGGGGCAAGTGGTCAACGGGAATAAAGGCAAAGTTGCCAATGAGGAATAAGAGCGGTTATCGGGCCTCAGAGCGGGGCCTATAAGATAACGGGCCGTCCGGGAGTTGCCGCTCCCAGAACCGGCCCTAACCCAAATCCCGATATTGGAGGTATCGAGAATGAGCTTAAAGCATCCTACCACGAAAGTTCCTGATGAAGTTAGCGAAATGTTTCGCAAAATTAAGAATGTCGCCGATTACCTGGCAGATACGAAAAATGAAGGGTGTGAAATACCATCGGAATTTGAAATTGCGGGTGTCGAGTCGATAGCAAAGTTAGCGACTCAGGCCGAAGATGCTATGCTGGCAGACCATGATGAAATAACCCCCAGAATTTGGGAAATTCAAGGATTGGCCGAGACAATGGCCGCGGCAGCCAGGGCTGGGAGGAGGTTGCCAGCCTCTAACTACCATGTGATAGAAGAGCTTGCAGACCGCGTGGAAGAGCTTTTGCAATAATTCTTTGCTCCGGTCCCTGCCAGTGAAGGCGGGGACCGGTAACCATTCCAACAAGGAGAAGCACCCTTGAGCGAAAACCTTCTAAAATACCCGGAAGCCGCGGCCCGGTTGGGAATCAGTCTGGGCACCCTTCAAAATTGGGTTTTTCAGAAAAAATTCCCTCATATCAAGATTGGACGCCTGGTCCGCTTCTCACCCCAGGATATTACAGACTATATCAATGCCCATCGAGTTGAAGTCCAGGAGAAATAATAAGCCAGAAACCCTAATCCTTGAGATAGGGATATTTTAGGGAGGGCAAAGGGAATGCAAAGAAGGCTGTTTTTGTTGCTGGCTGTCCTGCTGATTCTGGCGGGAGTATCCCCGGTCTGGGCGCAGTTTTACGGCCAGGACCAAACGGTCAACGGCTACACCCGGCGAGATGGAACCTACGTGCAACCTTACCATCGCACCATGCCGGATCACAACCCCTTCAATAATTACAGCACCCAGGGGAATGTTAACCCCTGGACCGGGCAAATGGGAACGGTGAACCCTTATAATCAGCCCTTGGCCCCCATGCAATCCAACCCCTACGGTCGCCAGCAAAGGCGGTTCTAACCTTAAAATAACGAATTCCAGGGAATAGGGAGCGCGACCCGACACGGCGGTTATCCTGGCCGCCTTTCCCCGGGACCTCACCAGGAACCGCGGCAGGAGGCGGACCCATGAAACAAAAAAAGGCTTTCCTTTACCGAGTGTTAGTTAGGACCCCCGCTTTTAAGCAATTCTTCCAAAACCAGAGATATCGAGATGATGACTTTGAAAAATTGTCATCTGAGGATAAATACCGGGTTTTATACGATTTCTTCTGGGAAGAAGCTGGTGAAAAAGAGGCACAAAGAATCGGCTTGGCCGCCTTAGACTATCTGCCAGTAAAAGCTGTTCCCCATTCTAAGATGATTGTTAAAAAGGGAGTGGCAGACATTTCCCCTCACCTCAGAAATGGCCAGTTCCTCACTCTGGAAATTGATCTTAACTTTTCCGAAACTGAATTGGTGAAGCATATAAAAATTTACCTCAAGCGCTACTCTAAATATGTCGCAAGTACCCCAAAGACCCGGGGAATAAGCATAGGCGAGGACCAAGAACTGGACAAGATGTTCCTGGCTTATGATCTTATCGAGAGCGGGTTATCCGTTGAGCAAGCCATGCACCATATTTTCCCTGATACACAAGGTAAAAAAGCGACTTCCACAGATGATAAGCGCAAACAATTAACTCGTTGGTATAAAAAGGTTGCAGATCACATTTCAGGGAATTCTCGCCCCTAAATCCCTTCCTAAATTTCTGCACTCCATCCATAGACTTTTGACTTTTTGCCCTTTTCCCTTTCCGTCCGTGCTTTCAGGGTGTCTCGGGGTAAAATAGCCCCAATCCAAGATTTTCGGAGGAATTTATGAACCCCGAATTTTATGTATGTGATGTTGAGGCCGCGAAAATCATCGGTTCTTCCCCGCAAACTTTAAGAAATTGGAGGCAAATAGGAGGACGGGGGCCAGCTTACACTAAAAAAGGGCGGATGGTGCGCTATAGAATACAGGACCTCCTGGACTTTATGGTCGAAGGCCGGATTGACCCCGGAGCTCAGCGGCAGGGGTAAACAATGCCCGATGTGCAACACCAACCCCCTCCCCACAGCCTGGAGACGGAGCAATCCGTCCTGGGAGCCATCCTGATCCGTCCCCAGGTCATGGACCTGGTGGCTGACACCCTCATCCCTGCGGATTTTTACCGTGAGGCCCACCGCAAGATCTACCAGACCATGCTGGACCTCTACAACCGCCACGAGCCGGTGGACCTGGTCTCCGTCAATAATCTCCTGAAAGAGCGGAATCAACTGGAGGAGGTGGGAGGGCCGCTTTTTCTTACGGGTTTAAGCGAACACGTGGGGATTGCCGCCAACGCCGACTACTATGCCCGGGTGGTTTGGGAGAAGGCGCAGATTCGGAAAATTCAAGAGAAGGCTGCCCAAATCCTTAACCAGAATCATAACGGCAACCTGGAGGAGTATCTAACCTGGGCTGAATCACAAATTTTGGAAGTCACCACCCCTGCCCTCAATAGAAGCAGAGCAAATTCCTTCCCACCCATAGACGAAAGTATAATAACCCCGATTTCAGAGCTTATAAAAACCCCTCCCCCAGACCGTGACTATCTATTTAACGGGACCCTGCCCTCCTGCCTTGTTGGGGGGATTATTGCTATGGGGGGCACAGGCAAAGGGCACCTGAATAACATGTTGGGCCTTTCGCTCGCCACTGGCAGAGATGCCGGCCCCCTGAAACCTGCGAGGAAGTTCAAAGTTCTCTCTCTGGCCGGAGAGGACAGCCAGGAAGAACTTAAGCGCCGCGTCTTTTCGGCGGTTGAAGCATTTTTCCCGGATGGACCACCGCCCCCAGAGGTTGATAACTTTACGCCGATTTCGGTCATGGGGAAGCTTGGGCCCCTGATGCAACTCGACGGGGACGGGAACCCGGTGAATGCACCTGCTTATGATTGGCTCTGCAAGACTCTGGAGAACCTCCCGGACGTGGAAGTCTTAATCATCGATCCCAAAAGCAAATTTTATGGGCTGGATGAGAACAATAACACCCATTGCGCAGCTTGGATTAACTGTTTGGAATCCATAGTATCCCGGTTCAAAATCACCGTTTTATTTTCACACCACGAAAGCAAGGCCCGGGCCGCAAGCATGGAGCAGGCCAGCAGCAGGGGCGGCTCGGCTCTCACCGATGGCTGTCGGTGGGTCGCCAACATTAAAACGATGGACTCTAAGACCGCTGAAAAATTTCAGGTGGCCGACCCCCACAATTATGTAGTCCTGGAGGTTACAAAATCCAACTATTCCCCGAAACTACCAGGACCGGTTTATTTTCGGCGGGGTGCTGGTGGGGCGCTTTCTTATATTAATCTTGGGGCTGACCGTATCCAGGGAATCGCTGATAGGTTTTTGAACCTTCTCGCCGAAGAGGAGGTGGTCGGCCACAATTTCTCACGGCGCGATTTCCTCTATGGAAAGAGGGCAAAACGCATCATTGATGACCTAAAGGAAACGGCGCAGGGCTTCAACCGGTTGCGTGACATAAACTTGGTTGTGGACCACCTGCTGGAAAGCGGATTGTTGAGAGAGATCAAGGTGAAGGGAAAGACCGGTCCCGAGAAGACTATCCTCAGGGTGGTCGAGGCCGGTTGAGCAAAAAAAGCATATTAAACGTGCTCGAACCTGCTGTTTTTTGAAAAAGCAAATTATAAGCATGCGAAATACTTTAGAAATACGAAACCAGAGAATATGCTTTTTTTGAATATGCAAAAAGCAGATTTGCTAAATAGATAACATGCTGAAATTTAAAGAAAATAAATATGCTTTTTTTTGCCCCCTAAAGGGGGGGGTAAACCGCCAACATATTCCCCTGGCGGTTACCCCCCCACCCCATTTTAGGGCAGCCAAAAAACCCGCGAATGAGGATTCATCATTGATCATCGTCACCGCCACAAACCGCCTGGAACTTGGGCCTCTCAACTGGCTTTCCCACGGCGTGGTGGGCCAGATCAAAGAGCGGCTCACCTTCCCGAATCTGGCCTTAATTGTGTTGTACACGACAGAGAGAAGAATATGGCTTTTGATACCATCCTGGAGCGCATGGCGGCGATTCACCGGGCCAATAACGCGGATTACGGAAGCTCTTACAATCTTGCTCCGGCGTAGGGGGTAAGAAGGGCCAAAATAAGGGAAAGGAGCGGCCGGCGTGAGTGATTCAAAAGTAGTGGCTGAGATGATCAAAAATTCCCGGCAGTTGGTTAAATTTAGCCTGGGCGTTTATAAAAACCATCGTTTCGTGGACATGCGGCTCCACGTCCTGGGGGAGAACGGCGATAAGACCATCCCGACAAAGAAGGGAATTGCCCTATCCCCCACCCTCTGGAGGGAGTTTAAGCGGACCCTGGGGAAGGTCGAAGAGGCCATGATTCAAGAGGGCTGGCTTGACCGGGAAGATTTGGAGGTTCAGGAGTGACTGTCCCGAAAAAGGGCATTCATCTCTCAAATGTCGATGGTTCATAACCATCCTCAACTCCCAGAAGGTTTATTATTAATTATTAATTAGATAGAAGACCCCCCGGCATTAAAAAAGAGTTCAAAAGGGGCCAAACAACACGAGGTTTGAATCATGGGCAAAAAGTGGCTGCGGCGGGGCGGGCTTTGGGTAAAAAAAACCCCGGAGGACGGAGCCGGGAACAGCAAGCAATACTTGCTTGGAAGCGTGACCGTTGAGAATCGCAAAGTGAGCTTCACGGCCCACCCAAACGAAAATAAAAAGAGGCATGAAGACCCTGACTTCGTTATTTGGATTCCACCAGATCACCGGTAATTTCAAGGAGGTAAAAGGAATGAATCCAGTAGTAGGGACGATTTTAACGGGAGTGGGGGCGGTAGCGACCGCGGGCATGGGGATATTCAACAGCATGAGGGGCGGTCCTTCGGCCCCCGATTTCGGTCCTCCCCCGGCCCCGGCGAACTATTACACCTACGATGAAGAGGGGAATCTGGCCGGGTCCCAGGAGTGGGATGAAGGGAGACATGCCTACATCTACCGGCCAGCGCCCTTGACCCCGGAGCAAAAAGCGGAGAAGGAGCGGCGGCAGAGCCTCAAGACCCAGATGCTCGCGAACTTGGACAAGACCCCGGCAGACCGGGTGCAGGCTTACACAGACTATGCCAAGGCCATTTCTGAGGGACTGCACAAGGACGTGGATTATCAGTTTGAGAAGCTGAACACGGCCAAGAACGAAGAATTGGCGGCTCGCGGTCTTTTTGGCAGCCGGGCCTATGTGGATACGCAAAAGGAACTCGCCAAGCAAAAGACAGAGGCCGACATCGAGATTGCGAACCGGGCCGAGCTTGGGAAGGAGAACCTGGCGAACCAGGACCGGAATTTCTGGTTACAGACCCTTGGGGCCCTGGATCAAAATACGAACTCCCAAGCCCTTATTGCCGCGCAGAATGTGCGGAATATCCAGACCGGAGGGCAGCTTGCCACCCAAGACCTGCTGGCGGGGTACAACGACTATAATGCTCCCCGGTTCCAGCAATGGCAGACCCAAATAGCCCAGAGCAACCAGAATACCCAAAACCTGATGAATACCGCGACCGGCTTGGCCTTCCTTTATGGGTTTATGAGAGACGGCAGCAGCAGCAAAAGCGGTGAGGGTAAGGGTTCTGGAATCGTGAACCGGGCTATCGATTTTATGGGCATTAGGTAATCCCATGTTTTCACCGGCAGAATCCAAAATCCGAGCCGTCAATCTGGTGATCGGCCTGCTACTCCAGGGGAGGGAGGGGCAGGCCGTGAGCCTTGCTAATAAATTGAAGTGTTTCCTGGGGCTCTCAGATAATCAGGTTGTGGAGGGGATCACCAGGAACGGCGACTTTTACCAAGTGGCCTTGCGGGACAGGCTGACCGGGAAAGGTGAACTATACGCCATGGGCCCGGATGGAAGCGCCTGGGAGTGGGGGCCGGGGGGATGGGTTCCCCTCCCTTCCAATCATCCTTTGGTGGGCCTGGCGGTGGACCAGGAAGGGCAAAGGCCGGTGTTAGACGGCTGAGGGCCTGTTTCACCGATAGGTTACCCGTGAAACCCGCAGCAATGGCAGATTTGTTTGTTTCCGAAATGTAGCGGGGTCCTCCATGGTGCAGAAGATTTTGCCTTGGGGGATTATTAAAACAATCCGGTCTTCCGGTCGTGGAAATTGATCGTCGGTATAGATCATGTGATAAGGTTCCGTTCCTGACTCTCCATTTTCATCAATTTTCAAAAACTCATCTGCCCGGTGTGCCCTTTCTTTCATGCCCTTACTCTTTCTGTGGTCCATTTCTGAGCAGGTCCATGGTTCAAATCCTGTACCCTGACCCTGTATTTTCAAGGGCTTTGGGACATTTTTTCTTGACAATAAGACAATTTGTATTATCCTAATACATGAGCGGTGAGCCCTATGCAGGTCCCTGGGGCATGGTCCTTCCATCGGTAGGACAAACCCCGGGGCCATGGCCTGCAAGGCACGCTCATTTTCTTTTTGGGGGCAGGTAAACATCATCGTAGCGGACCTTGCCCCGGAAAACCTCATACCAGGTCGAATCTCCCCTCTCGTACTTCCTGAAGACTCCCCAAGAAAACAAATCCGCCGCCTGCAAGCCTGGGTTATCCTTGGAATTCTCATGAGCAATCCTGAAGCGCACATTTGGGGGTATCCGGTCCTCTAACTGGCGTTGCACATAGCGGTTGAACTCCTGGACGTGGGCCGCGCGCTTCCGCTTGTCCAGAATCAGGTTCACGGCATCATCAGCATTTTCAAAGGGAAGCTGGTCAAGGATCAACCGGGCCAGGTAATTGTAGAGACGCTCTTTTTGACTTTGCAACTCCGGATAAAGCCGTTCCTTGTTCAGAGTCAGGGCGTAAACCCCGAAATGCACCCCGGTCACCTGGCGGAAAAAGTATTCCTTGATCCTAAGAGAAGTGGCGTTCCCCTTTAGCTCTTCCACCAGCCTCTTGCGCCTGCCCTTGGGGTTAAGTAGCCGCTTGATGGTCTTACGGACCGCCAGGGCCAGGGCGCGGTTCCTGGCAGGGGTGCTCACGGCTAGGATGCAGATGGTAAAAAACCGGGACCTGCCTTTCTTATCAGGGTCAAAACCAAGATCACCGCTTTCGTCTATGAAAAGAAACCAAGGGCCAGCCATGGTTAGGGGTTTACCTTTGTGGCCATGGGTAGCAGGCGCCTTTCACGGTCTGATAGTTGGCGCTCAGGGTCTGTTCCATCAAGATTTCGGTAAGCTCTCTGAGATAGGTTTCCAAGGGATGCATTAGGCCCTCACAAGTGCATTATGCCACGTTAGAAGGAATTCCTTAAGCAGAAAAAAAGGGGGGATACGGCGCACCTATCCTTAGAAGCCGACAGAGAGGCCAGAAAGGGCAAGTCAAAAACGCCCCCAGAAAATTTCTGGACTTCCGCCACACCCCTTACCTCCCCCCCCCGCCCATGGTCCAAACGCCCTGCCAGGCCAGCCAGCGGAATTATTTCGGGGTGATTTTGGGGGAGGATTTGGGAAAACCGCCTGGGAATTTTTTGGGGCTTACCTCCTTGGGGCGGAAAGTGGGGGGGTGCCTCTTTTTAGGGAGCCGTTCGAGAAATTGAGTATGGAAAGTGCTGGGCAGGGACTCCACTCGGCGCCACCCTGGGGGGTGGGGGGGGGTCTGTCAGGGTCCGGGGTTTCACGTCTGGGGTCTGGGGGCTGGCCCTGCCTCCTGTTAGTAGAAGGCTTCAACAGATGAAAAACGGGTATCCTCTACCTTTCCGATGTTCTTCCAATTCACCCCTTGACCGGGGCCAGAACAAAGACACAACCTACCCTTTTTACCGCCAAATTTTCAAGCGCTGTGGGGAATAATGTGGGGAATAATAAGGAAAGGGTTAAGCCTATTGGCCTAACCCTTTGATTTCATTGGCGTCCCCAACCGGATTTGAACCGGTGTTGCCGGCGTGAAAGGCCGGTGTCCTGGACCAGGCTAGACGATGGGGACGTATCGGGAGGCTTTGGTGGGCCGTGTTGGATTCGAACCAACGACTCTCTGCTTAAAAGGCAGATACTCTACCGACTGAGTTAACGGCCCGAACCCTCTATTTTTAACCCCCTTCAATGAAGTTGTCAATAAATCAGCAACCATTTTTTCAAGGGAAAGGCCGGGGATTTATAGCGATTGCTAAAAGTTTTTTCCGGTTTGTTCGTAGGGGCACAGCTTGCTGTGCCCGTTCAAAACCTGTGGGCATAGCAAGCTATGCCCCTGCGAGACGAAATTATTTTTGGCAATCGCTATAAACATCAAGATTCCAAGATTATTGGCCCTCTCCTCCAAGTCTCCCCAACGCCTTTAAAGTCAACTCCAGCAAAGTGGAATGCAGCGCCTGGGGATTAGTCGCGGCCTCCACCCGCTGGATGTGGGGGCCTACCAGGCTTTCATAAATGGCCGCCACTTTTTCCAGATAAGGGGCCAGTTCGCTCACCTGGCGCGGCCTTTGGAGGCGGGCCAGGGCCTGGGACACGGGTATCAGGAGAAGAAATACCAGATCGGGCCGGGGTGCGAAGGCTTCGTTGGCCGCTAAGATCTCGACAGGGTCCAGGCCCAGGGCGCCTTGGTAGGCCACGGTGGAGTAGTAATAGCGGTCGGTGATGACGATGCGGCCCGCGGCCAACGCGGGTTTGATGAGCTTGTCTACGTGTTCCCGGCGGTCGGCCAGGAAGAGGTCCACCTCTTCTCGAGGGGTCAGGTTGCGGCCGGGGCTTTGCAGGTAGCGCCGCAGCTTCTGCCCCACCGGGCCATCAGTGGGCTCCCGGGTGAGGACCACATCTCGGCCTTGTTGGAGCAGGGATACGGCCAAAAGCTTGGCCTGGGTGGACTTGCCGGAGCCGTCCACCCCCTCCAGGGCCAGGAGAAATCCCCTTCCTGTCCTCATTCGTACCAGGCTTCAGGAAAAGCTACATTGTTATAGAGATATTCCACCTTCTCCTTGTGGCCCAACTCCATCTTGGCCACCTTTTCCAGAAAATCCCGAATTTCTCCGGGGGGCTGCAGCGCGGCCAGACCCTGGTAAAACTTGTAGGAGCCTTCCTCCCGTTTCATGGCGATGACCAGGGCCTCTTTCGGGGCCAAATCCGGCGTAACCTCCGGGGCTTTAAGATGCTCCGCCAGATGGACGTTCTGGGGGTGGGCCACCAATTTGCAACCCTCGGCGGTAAAGCAGGATTGCAAAAAGGTCTTGTGGTCCAGCTCCTCCTTGGCCAGGTACTGAAAAGTTTCTTTGGTCTCGGCATGGCTCACCAGGTTGGCCATACGCGTGTAAAATTCATGGGACAGCTCTTCCTGGGCGATGGCGTTGTTGATAATGGTGAGAAGTTCGGTGTCCATATTATTTCCTTCTTCGGTTGGGAGTTTAGAGCAGAATAGGATTACAGGCAAAGAAAAACCGGGGGCCTCCCTGAAGAGAGCCCCCCGAAGATATCACGTCGCCTTGATCTCGATGGCCTTGGGTTTGACCTCCTCTTTCTTGGGGCAGCTAATGGTCAAGACCCCTTTCTTGTAAGTGGCCTCGATCTTGTCCGCATTCACCGCCACCGGCATTCTCAAGGAACGGGCGAAAGAGCCGTAGGTTCTTTCCACCAGATGGTAGTTCTCCTTTTTCTCTTCCCGTTCCGACTTCTTTTCCCCCTTAATGGTGAGGACGTCGCCGGAGAGAGAAATGTCGATATCCTTGGCCTCCATCCCCGGGACTTCGGCCTTGACCACCACCTTGTCAGGAGTTTCCGAGACATCCACCGCGGGGGCCCATTCCGCTTCCAGGGGCCGGAAGGCTCTGCGCGCGGGCCCGAAGAACTCATCCCACAGGCGATCCATCTCCCGGCGCAGGCGGGAGACTTCCCGAAAAGGTTTCCATTCCACAATATCGGGCATAAAACACCTCCAAACCTTGCGTTTATGCTAATCGAATCTTATTAAAATTAATAATGATAAGGCTCTCAGCTGTCAACTCGTCTCCGTAAAAATTGCCGGATAATAAACTTGAATTTGGGAAAGAAGGATGGTAGAAAGGTGAAGTCGTTAGAGGTACACCATGACCCGAATGATAGCTTCTCATAACGCCGACCGCCTCCTTACCCGGTAAGGAGGTTTTTTTTTGCCGCCCAAGGAAGGATTGGTTTATGGAATTCCGGCGCAAAGACCTGTTGGGCATCGCCGACCTGGAACCCGAAGAGATCCAGCTCATCCTGGACACCGCCGCCTCGTTTAAAGAAATCTCCACCCGGCCCATCAAAAAGGTTCCCACTCTCCGGGGCAAGACGGTGGTGACCATGTTTTACGAACCCAGCACCCGCACCCGCATGTCCTTTGAGATCGCGGCCAAACGCCTCAGCGCCGACACCCTGAATCTGACGGTGTCCGCGTCCAGCGCGGTCAAAGGCGAGACCCTGGCGGACACGGCCCACAACCTGGAGGCCATGGCCCCGGATGTCCTGATTATCCGGCACTTCGCCAGCGGCGCGCCCCAGTACCTGGCTCAGCGCCTCCATTGCGGAGTCATCAACGCCGGGGACGGCCTCCACGAGCATCCCACCCAGGCCCTGTTGGACCTCCTCACCGTGCAGGAGGCCAAGGGCAGGCTTTCCGGCCTGAAGGTGGCCATTGTCGGCGACATCGCCCATTCCCGGGTGGCCCGCTCCGATATTTACGCGTTCACCAAGATGGGGGCCCAGGTGACGGTGGCCGGCCCCGCGACCATGCTCCCCCCCCACCTGGAAACCTTGGGCGCCACCGTTACCACCTCGCTCATCGAGGCCGTGCGCGGCGCGGACGTAATCATGATGCTCCGGCTGCAACTGGAGCGCATGGGCCAGATGTTCATGTCCACCTTGCGGGAGTACAGCCAGTTTTTCGGCCTGGCTCCCAAACACCTGCAACTGGCTAAAGACGACGTAATTATCATGCACCCCGGGCCGTTAAACCGGGGAGTGGAGATTTCGCCGGAAGTGGCCGACGGCCCCCATTCCCTGATTCTCGAGCAGGTAACCAACGGGGTGGCGGTGCGCATGGCCGTGCTCTATTTCTTAATCGGAGGAGAAAAAGGGTGAGTCTTTTAATCAAAGGCGGGCTGGTGGTGGACCCCTCCCGGCACCTGGAGGACCCCCTGGACCTGCTGGTGGAAAAAGGTAAAATCGCGGCCCTGGAGGCCCCCGGGCAGATCCCGGAGGAAGGGCGGCGGGTGATCTCCGCTGCAGGTCTGGTGGTGGCCCCGGGCCTTTTCGACATGCACGTGCACTTAAGGGAGCCGGGGGAGGAATATAAAGAGACCATCTACACCGGCACCAAGGCCGCGGTGCAAGGAGGCTTCACCGCGGTGGCCTGCATGCCCAACACCAAGCCGGTGAACGACACCGCCGCCGTGACCCGCATGATCCTGGACCAGGCCAAGGACGCAGGCAATGCCCGGGTTTATCCGGTGGGGGCTATTTCCGTGGGGTCCCAGGGACAGGCCCTTAGCGAATACGGCGACCTGAAGGCCGCGGGCGTGGTGGCCTTAAGCGACGACGGCCACCCCGTGTCCAATGCCATGCTCATGCGCCGGGCCATGGAATACGCCAAAACCTTTGATCTCCCCATCATCTCCCACTGCGAGGACCTGGACTTGAGCGCGGACGGCGTCATGCACGAAGGCGCCATCTCCCTGCAACTGGGTCTCAAAGGCATCCCCGGGGCCGCGGAAGAAGTCATGATTTACCGGGACTTGACCCTGGCCAGCCTCACCGGCGCGCGCCTGCATATCGCCCACGTCAGCACCGCGGGCAGCGTGGCCATTATCCGTCTGGCCAAGGGGATGGGCTTGGGTGTCACCGCGGAAACCGCCCCCCATTACTTCACCCTTACCGATGAGGCGGTCCTGGGCTACAACACCAATGCCAAAGTCAAACCGCCCCTGAGAACCGAGATGGACGTCCAGTCCATTAAAGGAGCCCTTAGAGACGGCACCCTGGACACCATCGCCTGCGATCACGCGCCCCACAGTTCCCTGGAAAAAGACCTGGAGTTCACGGCCGCGGCCTTCGGCCTCATCGGCCTGGAAACCTCCCTGGGCCTCACCCTGAAACTGGTGCACGCCAAGGAACTCTCCCTGCTCCAGGCCATCGAGGCTTTGAGCACCAATCCGGCCCGGAATCTGGGCGTGGTCGGCGGCACCCTGGCGGTGGGCGCGCCTGCGGACATCACCCTGATCGATCTGAACCGGGAATGGACCGTGGACGTGAACACTTTCGCATCCAAATCCCGCAACTGTCCCTTTAACGGTTGGCCCTTGAAAGGCAAAGCCGTGATGACTATTGTCGGCGGCAAGGTAGTCTGGGAGGAGGAGAGCAGGGGTTAGGGGTTAGTAGCCAGTTCCCAGCTGTCAGTTGTCATAAGTTCGAGAGTAACTTCTCACGCAAAGACGCCAAGTCGCAAAAGTAGTCAATGATTCTTGGCCTTCTTTGCGTCTTTGCGAGACCTTTATTAAAGGTGACTCTATGACTATTCAAGTATTCTTCATGGACCTCCGGGCCAGCGTCAAAGAGCCCAATGTCAAAAAATTCCAGCAGTTGTTGGCCGCGGTGGATTTGAAGTCCATTATTCAGCGTAAAAAAAAGCGGCCTTTGATGGCGGTGAAGCTGCATTTCGGGGAGAAGGGCAACACCGCATTCATCCGCCCCAATTTCGTGCGCTGGGTGGTGGACGCGCTTTATGAGAACGGCGGGCGGCCCTTTCTCACCGACGCCAACACCGTGTACGTAGGCACCCGCAGCGAGGCGGTGAGCCACCTGACTACGGCCATCGAAAACGGCTTTGCCTACGCGGTGGTGAAGGCCCCGCTGGTCATTGCCGACGGCCTCACTGGCAAGGCCGAAGTGGAGGTGCCCATTAAAAAGAAGCATTTTCAGAGCGTCTTTCTGGCCGAAGCCATCGTCGAGGCGGAAGGCATGGTGGTCATGAGCCACTTCAAACTCCACGAGATGGCCGGATTCGGCGGCGCCCTGAAGAACCTGGCCATGGGAGGCGCGTCCCGGCGGGGAAAGCTCGCCCAGCACTCCAACATCTCCCCCAAGATCACGGAAAAAAAATGCACCGGCTGCGGCGACTGCGTGGCCCACTGCGCCCAGGAAGCCATCAGCATCAACCCGGAGACGCAAAAGGCGGTGATCGACCCCGCCAAGTGCATCGGCTGCGGGGAGTGCATTCTGGTTTGCCCTTATGCCAACATCCAGATTCAGTGGAACGAATCCATCCCCGTATTCCTGGAAAAGCTGGCGGAGTATGCCTACGGCGTAATGCAGAGCAAAAAGGACCGGGCCGTGTTCGTGAGCTTTATTACCCAGGTCTCTCCGGCCTGCGACTGCTACGGCCACAACGACGCGCCCATCGTCGGAGACATCGGTATCCTGGCCTCCCGGGACCCGGTGGCCATCGACCAGGCCGCCGCGGACCTGGTGAACCAGGCTAAGGGGCTGGCGGGCTCGGCCCTGAAAAAGAAGAGCGCGGGCACGGACAAATTCAAGGACGTCTACCCTCAGGTGGACTGGCCTATCCAATTGGAATACGCGGAAAAGCTGGGTTTGGGGAGCCGGGAGTACGAATTGGTAAAAATATAGCCTTATTGGGCAAAAAGGGAAAAAGGGGAAAGGGGGAAAAAGAATTAAAAAATTCCCCTTTTCCCCTCTTCCCCTTTTCACCCATAAGGCATTCATCTGGGAACGAAGACTCGCGTCACTATCATCCTATATATATTTAGAGGTAACTTATGCAGCCCATCGGCCCATTAATGATCGAACACCGCCTGATTGAGCGCATGATCGCTCTCATGCGCTGTGAATTACAGCGGATTAAAGACAACGTGTCCGTGGACCCGGAGTTCGCGTTCGTGGACCCGGTCTTCATCGACACCGCGGTGGATTTTATTCGCTTTTACGCGGACCGCGTCCACCATGGCAAGGAGGAGGATATCCTCTTCGCGGCCCTGGATAAAAAAGACATTTCCCCCGAACATCGTCAGATCATGGAGGAATTGATTCAGGAGCACGTTTGGGGCCGGGAGACCACCCTGGCGCTGGTCTGGGCCAAGGAGGACTATCTCCTGGTAAAGGAGGGAGCCCTGGAAAAAATCTTGGAAAACCTGGGCAAACTGGTGGAATTTTATCCCCGGCATATCGCTAAAGAGGATAAGCTTTTTTTTATCCCCTGTATGTCCTATTTCAGCGACGCGGAGAAGGCCGAAATGCTTCAGGCCATGTATGAATTCGACCGGCAAATGATCCACGAGAAATACCGGGGCGTGGTGGAAGGGATCGAAACCCGGAAGCCTTGCCAGAGATAAAGGATTCACTACAAAGACACAAAGAGAGCAAAGTTAGAAAAAGCCATTATCGGCTTTTGGCCGATGATGGCTATTTTATTCCTTGTGATCCTCTGTGTCCTCTGTGCCTCTGTGGTGAAATTATGGTATCATTTATTATGGTTTACTTGGTAGGCGCGGGCCCCGGGGACCCGAGGTTGATCACGGTGAAGGGCCGGGAAGTGCTGCGAAAGGCCCAGGTGGTGGTTTACGATCAACTGGCCAGCCCGGAGTTGCTTAAAGAAGCCCCCGCGGACGCGGAAATTATTTATGTAGGCAAAAAGGCCGGGGCCCATGCCCTGCCCCAGGAAGGCATCAACCAGCTCCTGGTGGACAAGGCCCAGGCGGGGCTGATGGTGGTGCGCCTCAAGGGCGGCGACCCCTTTGTCTTCGGCCGGGGCGGCGAAGAGGCCCTGGCCCTGAAGGCCTCGGGCCTTCCCTTTGAGATAGTCCCCGGCGTCACCGCGGCCGTGGCCGTTCCCGCGTACGCGGGCATCCCCGTGACCCACCGGGGCCTGGCGTCCCTGGTGACCTTCATCACCGGCCACGAAGATCCCACCAAGGAGGCCAGCGCCATCCCCTGGGACGTGCTGGCCAAGACCCAGGGAACCCTGGTCTTTCTCATGGGCGTGAAAAATTTGGGGGACAACTGCCGCCGCCTGGTGGAGGGGGGCCGCTCGCCTTCGACCCCCGCGGCGGTGATCGAAAAAGGCACCACCCTGGAGCAGCGCACGGTTACCGGAGTTTTGGGAAATATCGCCGCGGTGGCCCAGGAAGCCGCAATTAAGCCTCCGGCCATTCTAGTGGTGGGGGAAGCTGCTTCGCTCAGGGAAAGCTTGAAGTGGTGGGAGACCAGGCCCCTGTGGGGCAAGACCGCGGTAGTCACCCGCACCCGGGAGCAAGCCAGCGCGCTGTCGTCCCTGCTGAGCGCGGCCGGGGCCCGCTGCCTGGAGGTGCCTACCATGGAGATCGGCCCGCCGGATGATTGGGCCCCCCTCGATGCCGCGCTGGCCAAATTATCCCAATACCAGTGGCTCGTCTTCACCAGCGCCAACGGCGTGGCCGCGTTTATCAAGAGACTGTTTGAGCAGGGGCGGGACGTGCGGGCCTTGGGGGGATTAAAGATCGCGGCCATCGGCCCGGCCACGGCCCAGGCTTTAGGGGCCTGGGGCCTCAAGGCGGACGTGATGCCGTCCCAATTCAAGGCAGAAGTGCTGCTCGAAGCCCTGTCACCCCAGGTCTCTCCGGGAGACAAAGTGTTGCTGGCCCGGGCCCAGATCGCCCGGGAGGTGCTGCCCCAGGGTCTGGTCCGCTTGGGTGTGGAGGTGGACGTGGCTCCGGTCTATAAGGCCCGGCACGTCACCCAGATGCCCCCGGAAGCCCAGGCTGCGTTTAAAGAAGGCAAGGCGGATATTCTCACCTTCACCAGCTCCGCCACGGTGCATAATTTTGCGCTGCTGGTGGGCAAAGAACGCTTCCAGGCCCTGGCGAAGAACGCGGTGGTGGCCGCGATCGGCCCTATTACCGGAGGGACGCTAAAGGAATACGGCATTACTCCCCAGATTCAGCCCCAGGATTTCACCATCCCCGCGCTGGTCGAGGCGATTGTGGATTATTTCAACCTTCGTATTTAAGAAGTGTGCCGCAGGAGTGAGATTTAAACCTTTCTGAGGGGATTTTATTAATTTGATCTCCGTTTGCAGCAACAAGTGCAGGATTTAGAGAATAACATAAATGCATCCCCGAAAAGATAATAAATTTAAAACCTGCATATTTTATGGAATATTGGTTTTAATTGTTGTTTTCAGTATTGAATTATTATCTCATTTGACTTTTTTTATTATTTTTGGGAAAAGATATTCCCCAGAGAATCTAAGAAGTTATGTGGTCACCAAGTATGATCGCACCGAGCAAAGAGCCAACTTTTTACAGAAAGACATCATTCATCCTTATATTGGTTATGTGTTTGATTTCGAAGATGAAAAGAAGAATTTTAACAGCCAGGGTTTCGACACTGACCATCCCCCGGTGGTCAAAAAAGAAGAAGGAAAACTGAATATCGTGGTCTTGGGAGGTTCGGTGGCCGGGGGGGTGGCGAAATCTCTCGAAAAAACCTGGGGAAAAACCTTTCAAATCACACCCCGCCTGATTAACCTGGCCCTACCCGGCTTTAAGCAGCCCCAGCAATTGATGGCCTTGACCTATTTTCTTTCCTTGGGTGCAGAATACGACTTGGTTATCAATATCGACGGCTTTAATGATATTGTGTTGCCTTGCGTGGAAAATTATACGGCCGGTGTCAATCCCTTTTTCCCACACAGTTGGAAACTAAGAATTACTAATAATCCCGCCCCCCAGGAATTGGCCCTGATTGGCAAAGTGAAATACATTCAAGATATTAAGCATAAAAGGCTGGCCGAGCTGGCCGGTAGCATGTTTAATATCAGCGCTGCTTATGGCTGTATAAAAATGGTGCAATTCATCATCAACAATAAAGAGCTTTATGACAACACAACGGCTTTATTCGCTTTGCAGAAAAACAGCCCCAAAAGATTCGTTGAATCCGGACCTCTGGAACAATTTAAAAATCTCACAGAGATGCACGCAGCCACGGCGGAGATCTGGTTCCAATGTTCCTTACTAATCAACAGTCTGGCTAAAGACAAGGGTTTTGAATACTATCATTTTCTCCAGCCTAACCAATACGTTAAAGGGTCAAAACGGCTAACCCCCGAAGAGAACCGGATTGCCTATAATAAGAAACATATATATCGCCAGTCAGTTTTAATCGGCTATCCCATGCTCATTGCCAAAGGCCGGATGTTGTTACAGAACCATATCAATTTTTTTGACACCACCATGATTTTTGCAAATATAAATGAGACTGTTTATTGTGATACATGTTGCCATTATAACAAGAGGGGCAAGCAAATAGTAACCGATTATATCATTCAAGAAATTAAGCGCCATAGTAAGCTTGATAAGCTAAAGTTGGCTGCCTGCCCCCCTTAACCTCGTTTGTCAGGCCAGGAAAAGCAGGGGGACAAATAGTTTGGGAGAAAGGCCACAGCTCCGCCTCCCTGACCGAAAACAGATGCACAAATCCATGCCGCACATGTTAGGACCAGCAACCGGGGCCGGACCCCGGATCGATTATCAAACAGAGCTCAATCCCGCGCAATACGAGGCGGTAACCACTCAGGACGGCCCCGTTCTGGTCATTGCCGGCGCGGGCAGCGGCAAGACCCGGACCCTGGTCTATCGCCTGGCCTACCTGGTGGAGCAGGGCGTGGACCCCGGCTCCATCCTGCTCCTCACCTTTACCCGCAAGGCCTCCCAGGAGATGCTCAACCGCGCGGCCCACCTCATCCACCAGCCCCTGGGCCAGGTGATGGGGGGGACCTTCCACGGCGTCTGCTACCAATGGCTGCGCCGGTTTGGGGAGCGCCTGGGTTATGCGGAGGGTTTCACGGTCATGGACCGGGCCGACCAGGGGGACCTCCTGTCCATGCTGAAAGAGCGCCTGGGGTTGAAAAAGATCGAGGGCCCCTTCCCCCGGAAAGAGACTCTGGCGGAGATCCTGGGCGCGACGGTGAACAAGGACCTCTCCCTGGAGGACCTGCTTTACCGGGATTATCCCCAATTTCTGCCGCACCGAGATGACCTCCTGCAAATAGGCCTGGCCTATCAGGATGAAAAACGGCGTCACGCTCTCCTGGACTATGACGACCTGCTCCTGGAAGGGCGACGCCTGCTCACCGAACAGGAAGAGGTACGCCGCCAGTTGTCGGAGCGCTACCGCTTCCTGATGGTGGACGAATACCAGGACACTAACCGCTTGCAAGCGGAACTGGTGCGTCTCCTGGCCTATACCCATGATAATGTCATGGCCGTGGGGGACGATTCCCAGTCCATTTACTCCTTCCGGGGGGCCAATTTCCGCAATATCATGGATTTCCCCCAACTCTTCCCCGGCGCCCGCATCATCAAGCTGGAGGAAAACTACCGCTCCACCCAGCCCATCCTGGACCTGGCCAACGAGATCATCGCCGGAGCCCGGGAGAAATATACGAAGTGCCTTTTTACCCGCAAAGGCGCGGGCCTACGGCCCCGGCTCTTTCGGCCCGCCAGCGAAAACGAGCAGTCCCGGCTGGTGGTGGCCCAGGTCCAGGACCTGCACGAGCGGGGCACGCCTCTGAATAAAATGGCGGTGCTCTTTCGGGCCGCTTATCATTCATTCGACCTGGAAATCGAATTGGTGCGCCAGGGCCTCCCCTTCATGAAGTTCGGAGGCTTTAAGTTCATGGAGAGCGCGCACATCAAGGACCTCCTGGCGCACTTAAGGGTGGTGGCCAACCCTCGGGACGCCATGAGCTGGAGCCGGGTGCTGCTCCTGGTGCCGGGAGTTGGCCGCCAGACCTCCAAGAAATTTCAAGCCAACCTCAAAGAGGGCTTCGACCTGAAAAAAGCCGTGGCCGCGTTGGGCAAGATGCGCCCCCAGGCCGGTCTTAAACCCCTGGCGGACCTGCTCATCAGCCTCAAGACCCCGGGGCAGACCCTGGTGGCCCGCATGAACCTGGCCCTGGCCTATTATGAACCCTTGATGACCCAACGTTATGACGACTACCCCAAGCGTCTCCGGGACCTGGAACACCTGCTGACCATCACCGCCCGCTACAAGGAGCTGCGGAATTTTCTGAACGACCTCTCCCTGGACCCGCCCACCAGCCTGGCGGACGTCACCTCCCCCACCCACGACTATCTGACGCTCTCCACCATCCACTCCGCCAAAGGCCTGGAATGGGACGCGGTCTTCATCATCTGGGCCGCGGAAGGCCGCTTTCCGGCCTTTTATTCCCTGGAGAAGGAAGAGGAAATGGAAGAAGAGCGGCGCCTGATGTACGTGGCCGCCACCCGAGCCCGGCGCTATTTGGCTGTTCTTTACCCCGCGGTGGGCTATAATAGACAATTGGGCATGACTTATAACAGCCCCTCCCGTTTCATCGCCGACCTCCCGCCCCAGCTCCTGGAAACCTGGCGGACGGAGGTGGAGGAGTGGTGAGGAAAAGAAAGGGGTTAGGGGTCAGGGGCCAGGGAAAACGGCTACCTGGTCGGCCAAGTTGAGCTTGGCCTTCACTTCCATTCGCAAAAGGCAGCTTGGGAACGAGCCAAAAACTGCTCACTGCTTACTGCTCACTGCTCACTAAGGAAAGTCGCCATGGCTAAATGGGAGCCGGCTTACCTGGAGACGCATCGTCGGGGGTTGCTGAAGGAAAAAATTCAGGCCGCGTCTGACATCCTGAGCCAATGCAATCTCTGCCCCCATAATTGCCTGGTGGACCGGCATCACGGCGAGCGGGGCCTGTGCCGCACCGGGGACCAGGCGATTGTTTCGTCCTACGGCCCCCATTTCGGGGAGGAAGACCCCCTGGTGGGCCAGCACGGTTCCGGCACCATCTTTTTCACCCACTGCAATATCTACTGCATCTTTTGCCAGAATTACGAGATCAGCCACGGCGGGGAAGGCGAGGAAATCACCGACGAGGACCTGGCGTCCATTATGCTCTATCTCCAGGGCAAGGGCTGCCACAATATCAATTTCGTCACTCCTTCCCATCAGGTGGCCCAGATCCTGGAAGCCCTGCCCCTGGCCATCGACCGGGGCCTGAACGTGCCCCTGGTCTATAACACCGGCGGTTATGATGCGGTGGAGACCCTGAAGCTCCTGGACGGGGTCATCGATATCTATATGCCGGATTTCAAGTTCTGGGACCCCCAGGTGGCCGTGGAGGTCTGCGAGGCTCCGGATTATCCCGAGATCGCCCGCCAGGCCCTGAAAGAAATGCAGCGCCAGGTGGGGGATTTGGTGATGGATGATGAGGGAGTCGCCCGGCGGGGCCTCCTGGTGCGCCACCTGGTGCTTCCCGACGGCCTGGCCGGCACCAAGGAGGTCATGGAATTCTTGGCCCGGGAAATCTCTCCCAACACCTACGTCAACGTCATGGGCCAATACCGCCCCTGCGGCCGGGCCGGCGATCACCCCTCGCTGCGCAAATTCCTCAGCGGCGTGGAACACGCCCAAGCCCAACAGATCGCCCGGGACGCGGGCCTCACCCGCCTGGATCACCGGGAGAAGCTGTTTAGGTGGCTTTAGATTGTTAACTTGAGGGGAGGGCCGGAGACGAGTGATCAGTGATCAGTAATCAGTGATCAGTGCCAGAAAATACTGATTACTGATCACTGATTACTGGAATTGGCCACTGGCTACTGGCTACTGACCACAATGAGCACCGATATATACGCCATCGGCGACGTCCACGGCTGTCTCGACCAACTGGAGCGGTTGTTGGACGATGTACAGCCTGACCTGGAGAAAGACGTCCTCGTTTTTATCGGTGATTATATCGACCGGGGACCGGCCTCCCGGGGAGTAGTGGATTATGTCCTCCGGTTGCAGCAAAAATATCCCCAGGAGCATATCATCTGTTTGAAGGGCAACCATGAGGCGATGCTCCTGGATTTCCTCCAGGGCCGCCAGCGGGAACTCTTTCTGTTTAACGGGGGTTTGAGCACTATCAGGGAATACTGGGGGGATAATTGGGACAGCCTGCAACAATTGGTCCTGCCCCCGGAGCATGAACAGTTCTACCAGGAATTGCTACTCTTTTACGAGACCCCGGATTTTATTTTCGTGCACGGCGGCCTGAAACCAGGGGTGCCATTGGCGGACCAGCAGGAGGAGGACCTGCTGTGGATCCGGGGGGAATTCATTGCCTCCGACGAGGATTTCGGGCGGCGGGTGATCTTCGGCCATACTCCCTTCAAGCGGCCCCTGCTGCTGCCCAACAAGATCGGCATCGACACCGGCGCGGTGTACGGCAATTTTCTCACCTGCCTGAAACTGCCCCAAAAAGAATTTTTTATTAAAGGCCACGTGTTGGTGGATGAAGAATAAATTCTCCAGTTGTTTGGGAGCCCCACGCTACTCTCAAGTTGCTAATAATCTAGAGAAATCTCAGCCACAGCTTTGAACCTTGAACTTTAAACTATTTCTTAAATGAGGTTGAGGAAGTGGTAAAAAGGCCAGATACAAATCAGGGAAAGGTTGCCCCGGAAATTTCGGATGACGACATTTTCGCGGCCATGAAGGAAATTACCGGATATCTGGATATTACCCCCGGCGATTTCAAGGAGGTATATCTCCTGGCCTTTCGCCATGCCCGGGAGCGCTTGCTGCGCCAGGTGACGGCCCGGGAGATCATGAACCGGAATGTGGCCTGGGTGAAAGTGGACACTCCCTTAAAAGAGGTGGCCGAACTTATGGCCCAAAGGGGCATATCCGGAATGCCGGTGCTGGATGGCGCAGGCCGGGTGGTGGGGGTCATCTCCGAGAAGGATTTTCTCCGGGGCATGGCCCAAGGGGTATCCAGTTTCATGGGCGTGGTCGCAGATTGTTTGCAGGAGAAGGGCTGTACCGCCTTGGCTCTCCGGGAGCGGACAGGGGCGGACTTGATGAGTTCCCCCGCCATCACCGTTAACGAAGATACGTCTATCCTGAAAATTGCCGGGATTTTTAAGGAAAGAAACATCAACCGGGCCCCGGTGCTGGATGCCCAGGGCCGCCTGGCGGGCATTGTCTCCCGGGGAGACCTGCTGGCTCTGACCCCCTGCCCGGACGGGGGCGCCTCATGAACTACTTCCGGAAAATGCGGGGGACCACCACCTGCCCGCCCCGGGTGAGCCTCTCCGAAATTTGCTGGTCCTGGCTGGGGGCCTTTGTGGGCATCTCTTTGGTGGCTTATCTCAATTTCACCTTGCTCAAAGGCACCGGCTGGCTGCTCCTCACCGGCTCTTTGGGGGCCTCGGCCCTACTCATCTATGGAGCCATCAAAGCCCCCTTCGCCCAGCCCCGGAACCTGATGGGAGGGCATATCTTGTCTGCACTCATCGGGGTGTGCGCTTATAAATTAATGCCAGGCAACCTCTGGCTGGGTTCCGGCGTGGCCGTGGCCACTTCCATCGCGGTGATGCACGCTACCCGCACTGCGCATCCTCCCGGCAGCGCCACCGCCCTGATTGCGGTCATCGGCGATGACACGGTCCATAACCTGGGGTTTCTTTTCGTGCTCATGCCCGTGGCCGCGGGGGCCTTGATTCTGCTGGTGGTGGCCCTGATCATCAATAATATCCCCAAGAGCCGCAGATACCCGGAGTACTGGTTTTGAAATAGGTTCGGGGTATAAGGGGGGAAAGTAATCAGTAATCAGTGATCAATAGCCAGTAGCCAGTGAAAAACTGATTACTGATTACTGATCACTGGCCCTAACCCCTAATCCCTAACCCCTTTCCTGCCTTGACAGTTCCTCCCCGCTCCGGTAAGTTTGACCAAATAAGCTAAACCTGGGTAATCGTGGAAAATTGGGCGCGATCTCCCCGCTAACTACTTAGAAATAAGAGAGAAAGCCCTGACCGCGGCCCTGAGGAGATAGGTTTATGTTGAGAGCGGTGCGCCTGAAATTTCTGTTTCTCTTTATCCTCACGGTAATAGCCATCCTGTTTGTCCTCCCCTCTTTTCCCGTGGGACTGCCGGAATGGTGGCAAAAACACGTGAGCAAAGGTCTCAACCTCGGCCTGGACCTGAAAGGCGGCATGCACCTGGTCCTGGAAGTGGACATGGATTCCGCCATTAATAACGCCTTGAACCGGGCCATCCCGGAACTCAAGGAGATGATTGAGAAAAAGGGCCTGGCCGCCAAGGTGGGGGACGTTAGCAAGGAGAAGCTGCCCCTTACCCTCCTCAATGCCGATGAACAGTCGCCTTTGCAAGCCCTGCTGAAAGAAGAATTCTCCCACCTGGAAGTCCAGGGTCCCCGGCGCCAGGACGGCGCGCTGCTATATACGTTAAGTCTTAAACCTGATGAATTAAAACGCCTCCAGGAGCAGACCCTGAACCAGAGCCTAGAGGTGATGCGCAACCGCATCGACCAGTTCGGGGTCACCGAACCGGTCATCCTCCGCCAGGGCACCACCCAGATCGTGGTACAACTTCCCGGCATCCAGGACCCCCAGCGGGCCCTGGACTTGATCGGCAAGACCGCTCAACTGGAATTTAAGCTGGTGGACGATCAGTCCAGTCTCAACCTGCCCGAGCTCATCGACCAGGCCATCAGGCAAGGAAAATTGAAACCCGGCTATACCCGGGAGCAGCTAAACCAGGCCTTAGCGGATAAGATTCCCCCGGAAGATGAAATCTATATTGAAAAGAGCATCGACCGGGAAACCGGACGCCTGACCAGCAAGCCGTTGCTTCTGAAAAAGAAGGTCCTTCTCACCGGGGACGCGGTGAAAAGCGCGTCGGTGCGCATCGGTGACTACAACGAACCCTATGTTTCCGTGGACTTCAACCGCCGGGGAGCCGCGGAATTTGGCCGCATCACCGGGGAGAACGTCAAGCGCCGTCTGGCCATAATCCTGGACGGAGTAGTGCGCTCCGCACCGGTGATCCAGGAGCGTATCGGCGGCGGGAAGGCCCAAATCACCGGCTCCTACACCCCGGAAGAGGCCCATGACCTGGCCATTGTGCTGAGGGCCGGGGCCCTGCCGGCCACCGTCAAGATCGTCCAGAACATCACCGTGGGCCCCACCCTGGGTGCGGACTCCATCCGCAAAGGCTGGATCTCCGGCATCCTGGGCACCCTCCTGGTGGTGATCTTCATGATCTTCTACTACCGCTTCTCCGGGGTGGTGGCCAACTACGCCCTGATCCTGAACGTCATCATGCTCCTGGGCGCGTTGTCGCTGCTGAACGCCACCCTGACACTGCCGGGCATCGCGGGCATCATCCTCTCCATCGGTATGGCCGTGGATTCCAACGTCCTTATTTATGAACGCATGCGGGAGGAATTCCACGCGGGCAAACCGTTGAAGTCGGGGGTGGACGGCGGTTACGACAAAGCCTTCTGGACCATCATCGACTCCCACGTCACCACCCTGATCACTGCCTGCGCTCTCTTCCTCTTCGGCACTGGCCCCATCAAGGGTTTTGCGGTGACCCTGAGCTTGGGCGTCATCCTCAATCTCTTCACCGCGCTTTTCGGTACCCGGGTGGTCTATGACTGGATCATCCTCAAGCGTTGGCTGAAGAAGCTCAGCTTCTTCGAGCTTTTTGAAAAACCCAATATCGACTTCATCGGCTTCCGCAAATATGCCTTCATCAGTTCCGCTATTCTCAGTATTTTGGGACTTGTCGCGTTCGTGCAACTGAGCCGGGGCTACGGCAACCTGGGGGTGGAGTTCTCCAGCGGCGCCATGGTCCAGTTCAGCGCCAAAGAGACTTTCACCGTGGACCAGGTGCGCCAGGCCCTGAACAAGGAAGGCTGGGGCCACGCCGAGATTCAGCCCCTGGAGGGAGGCCGGGGCCTAATGGTCAAGGTCAAAAAGACCGAGGAATCCGTAGGCCAGATGGCGGACAAACTCGCGGCCATCCTCAACCAGGGCCTGCCCCAGAATAAGTTCGCCGTGGCCTCCACCGCGGAAATCGGCGCCAGCATCAGCCAGGACCTGCGCAACAAGGCCATCCTCGCCATCGTCATCTCCATGTTGGGCATTATTATTTACATAGCCTTGCGCTTTGAGTTTGTCTTTGGCATCGGCGCGGCGGTGGCCACTTTCCACGATGTCTTCGCGGTCCTGGGCGTTTTCTGGCTCCTGGATAAGGAAATCACCCTGCTGGTGGTCACCGCGCTCCTGACCCTGGCGGGCTACTCCCTCACCGACACGGTGGTGGTCTTCGACCGCATCCGGGAAAACCTGGCCCGGAAACGGGGCAAGCTGGGGGATATTATTAACCTGAGCGTCAATGAAGTGCTTTCCCGCACCATCGTCACCAGCAGCACCGTCTTTTTAGTGGTGGTGGCCCTCTACTTCTTCGGCGGCGTGGTCCTGGAGGATTTTGCCCTGGCCATGATCCTGGGGGTTATTGTGGGCACCTACTCCTCCGTATTCGTGGCCAGTACCGTGGTTTACGCGTTCCGCAAAGAATCTAAGCGGGTAGCAGTGAAGAAGGAAAAGGTCGTGGAACTGTCCGCGGCTAAACAAAAGAGCGAAGAGAAGAAGGAAAAGAAAGCCCCCAAGGCCGCCGGAGGGAGGAAGAAAGGCGGCAAGAAGTAGGGGTGAATTATTGAAGGTTGAGGGAGGGACGGGGCCCGTAGGGGCGGGTTTAAAACCCGCCCCTACAGTCTCCCCCTTCCCAATCCGCATAAGTTACATAAGTTAGTTGAAATATGGTGGCCCAGGCGTCCCGCCTGGGCGTCAAATAAGGTAACCCCCAGCCTTGAAAACCGAAAACCGAAAACCGAAAACCGAAAACCCGCCCCTAAAGCCGAAGGCTTTAGTGCTCTACGGTTACGGCCTCAACTGCGACTACGAGACCGCGTTCGCCCTCAACCGGGCCGGGGCTGAGGCGGTGCGCGTCCATACCACCGACCTCCTGGAGAATCCTAAGCTCCTCTGGGACTACCATCTCCTGGCGGTGCCCGGCGGCTTCAGTTGGGGGGACGACCACGGCGCGGGGGTGATTCTGGCTTTGCGGCTGAAACTGGCCCTGGGCGCCGCGCTCCAGGAGTTCATCGCTTCCGGCCGCCTGTGCATCGGCATCTGCAACGGCTTTCAGGTATTGGTCAATCTTGGCATTCTCCCCAATCTGCCGGGGCGGACCGGGGAGCGCCTCACCGCGCTGATCCCCAACGACTGCGGCAATTTCCGGGACGCCTGGGTTCACCTGAAGGTTCTGCCCTCCAGGTGCGTCTTCACCCAGGGCCTGGACCTCCTGGAACTCCCCATCCGCCACGGGGAAGGGAAGTTTTACGCCGAAGGGCCGGTCTTGGCGGAGCTGGCGGACCGGGGCCAGATCGTCCTCAAATACGCCACTCCTTCCGGAAAAGCGGCGATGGGCCGTTTCCCTTACAACCCCAACGGCGCGCTGCTGGACATCGCCGGCATCTGCGACCCCACGGGCCGGGTCCTGGGCCTCATGCCTCATCCGGAGGCCCATATCGCGGCCACCCAGCACCCCAACTGGACCGCGGAGAAAGAGCAGTGGCGCCGCCGGGGCGAACCTTACCCCGAACCGCCAGGCGCAGGGCTGTCTATCTTCCAAAACGCGGTGCGGTATCTGCAAGGCGCGGCGGGTATTTAATTTTCTCACGCCAAGACGCCAAGGCGCAAAGACGCAAGACATGTTAATATGTGGCCAACCCAAGGCCCGGGGTCCTGAACAGCCTGAGATGGTTGCGCATCTTTTTTCCCAGCAAAGGAGAAAAGAAAGAGTGAAAAAGCTGGTGGCCCTTGCAGGCGTGTTGGTTTTGGCCCTGAGCTTACACCCCGCCCTAACCGCGGATAAAGGCGCCAAAGAAGAGGCGGTGGCCCTGGTGAAAAAGGCCGTAACCTTCCTGCAGGCCAATGGCCGGGAAAAGGCCCTGGCGGAGTTTAACAATCCCAAGGGCCAGTTCGTCGACCGGGACCTCTATGTCATTGTCGGCGATATGCAGGGCAAATGCCTGGCCCACTCCTTTATGCCCGAATTTGTAGGCAAGGACATGATGGACGTCCGGGACCCTGACGGTCGCTATATCACCAAGGAGCGCCTGGAATTGCTGCAGAAAAGCAACTCCGCCTGGCAGACTTATAAATACCTGAGCCCTTTAACTAAGAAGATGGAAACCAAATCCATGTATCTGGAGCGGGTAGGAGACCTCTATATCGGGGTGGGGGTCTATCAGTAGCGGCTGTTGGCGGTTATCCGGTGTTGAGACAGTTTTCAGGCCAAGATGTAAGACCAAAATAAAAGCAGGGGCACAGTTTAGTCGTGCCCCTATTCTTATTACGCCAGTTTGGCCCGCCTCGCAAACATGTTTTCTCCCACCACGCAAAGGAGTAAATATTTCCGCAGCCGGCTGGGATTCCGGCGATAAACTTCCAGCAGTTGCCGCCAAAATTGTCCCCGGGTATCAGCCCTCACCCCCTGCCGCCAGAAAAATTGGAGAGTGGAGGTTAATTGCCATAGCTCGAACTTTTTTCCGGGGAGGTCATTTTTCCCTTCTTGCCGGTGATCTTCTTCTTTCTCGAGCCCCAAGGCCCGGCGGGTGGGCCGCATGGCCAGGATGTGGCGGTAGGCCCGGTCCAGAAATATAGAGGGCTCACACAGATATTTTATCCCCCGGGCGTATTCCTCCAGGATCTCCGCCTCGGGCCGGGTGGGCAAGTAATTTAGCCGGCCCCCCTCCATATCCCCGGTGGTCATCTCCTCCAGGAGCCTCCCTTCTTGCTGCAGACGCTGCCACAGGGCGGTATTGGGGAAGACCTGCAAAGTGTTCAGGGTCACTATGGGGATATGGTTGCGTTCCACGAAGTCGCAGATGCGGTCCACCGCGCCCTTCTCCTCCCCGTCCAGCCCGATGATGAAGCTGGCCATGACTCCCAGGCCGTTGTTCATGATATTGGTCACGGATTGGTCCAACGGGTTCTGAATATTCTGTTTTTTTCTGGTGGCCGCCAGCAGCTTAGGGTCAGGAGTCTCCACTCCCACAATGACATAGTTGAAATTAGCCGCGGTCAGCAGGTCCACCAGGCCCGGGTCCTGGCCGAGGTTGATGGAAGCCTGTGTCCAGAACCCGAACGGTTCACCCCGGCTCTTCATCCAGGGAATGAGTTTTTCCAATATGGCCCGGGCATGCTTTTTATCGCCGATAAAATTGTCATCCGCAATAAAGACCTCCCGGCGCCAGCCCAAATCATAGAGGCATTCCAGTTCGGCCAACACCTGGTCCGGGTCTTTATAGCGGGGCTTGCGGCCATAGAGGCTCACCACGTCGCAGAATTCGCAATCGAAGGGGCAACCCCGGGAAGTCTGGATGCACATGCTGATATAGTCCGGGGGATGGATCAGGTCAAACCGGGGAATGGGGGACCTGGTCATCTCCGGTTTGTTGGGGTGCTCCAACACCTTCTGTGGCTTGCCTTCCCGCAGGGCCGCGAGCAGCTCGTCCTCGAGATTTTCCGCCTCCCCCCGCACCAGAAAATCCGCGCCTGCGGCCAATACCCCTTCCGGGACCGAGCTGGCGTATGGCCCCCCCGCCACCACCGTTTTCCCTCGGGCCTTGGCTTCCCGGATGAGGGCCAGAAGGCCTTCTTTCTGGGCCAGCATACCGGTAAACAACACCAGGTCGCCCCATTGCCAGTCCGACTCCGTCAGGGGATGGGCATTCATGTCCACCAGGCGGAATTGCCATTCCCGGGGCAGCAGCGCGGCCACGGTGAGCAGCCCCAGGGGGGGGGCCATGGCCTTGGCGCCGAGATTCCGGCAGATGGGCTTAAACGACCAGAAGGAATCGAGGTAAGGAGGATTTACCAGCAATGCCTTGGTCAAAATCTTTAATCCTCTTGGTTACCAAAATCTCTTGTAAAAAAAGAGGAGCCCACGCCCCAGGCTCCTCCTAAGGCATGTCTTATTGCTTTTCCAGCAGCCGGGGCAGTAAATCCGCGGCCTGCTCCAGGACGAGGCCTGCTTCCCGGGCGTCGTTTTCGGTGTAAAACTGGAGTTGATCAGCGGGCTTGCGGGAGTCGAAGAGAACAAAGGGCACCGGCTCGGCGGTATGGGTGCGTACGGAGATGGGGGTGTAGTGGTCGCAAAGCACCAGGACGCGGTGATCCCCCAATTCTTTCAGGCCAGCCATAAGGGGGCCCACCACCTTGGCGTCGAAGTCCGCAATGGCTTGCATCTTTAATTGCAACTCACCGCTGTGGCCCGCTTCGTCCGGGGCTTCCACGTGGATGAAGGCCAGGTCCCTGGTTTTGAGCGCCTCCAGAGCCGCGGCCACTTTCCCGGCATAGTTGGTGTCCAGATACCCCGTGGCCCCGGGCACCAGGATGGGCTGCAGGCCCGCGTAGAGGCCGATGCCCCGGATCAGGTCCACCGCGGAGATCACTGCGCCGGTGAGGCCGAAGCGCTCCTTCAGGGTGGGCAATTGCGGCGGGCGGCCCTGGCCCCAGAGCCAGATGGAGGTCGCGGGTCTTTTCCCTTGGGCCGCGCGGCGGTTGTTGACCTCCTGGTCTTTCAGAACTGCCCAGGATTCCCGGATGAGCTCCCACAATGGCCGCTCCGGGCCGTCCCATTCCATCAACTGGGTCACGTCATGGCCGGTCCAGTCATGGGGCGGATAGGTGCGCCAGTCGGCCCGGCCTTCTTGCCACACCAACAGGTGGCGGTAGCTCACTCCTGGATAGAAGCGGCGGCCGTCTTTGCCCAGGGCCTGATCCAGTGCCAGGATAAGCTCTTTGGCTTCTTCATTGCTGATGTGCCCCGCAGCGTAATCTTCCATGATCAGGCCGATTTCATCCTGGCGCAGGGTCACCAGGTTGCAGCGGAAGGCCACTTCTTCCGGCCCCAGTTTGACTCCCAGGGCTGCCGCCTCCAGGGGCGCGCGGCCGGTGTGGTAGCGGGCCGGGTCATAGCCCATGATGGCCAGGTTGGCGATGTCGCTGCCCGGGTCCATGCCTTTGGGGATGGTGCGGGCGCACCCTAGCTCCCCTTGCCGGGCCAGTTGGTCCAGATGTGGTATGGCCGCGGCCTCCAGAGGCGTGCGGCCTCCTAATTCGGCGATGGGGTAATCCCCCATGCCGTCGCCTACAAGTATGATATATTTCATCAGTCCAACCTAGATCTCAAGATTGCATCTCCAGCTTTAAATCCTGGTTGTCTTTCCCCAGGGTCTCGGCCAGATAGCGGTCGTACTTTTCTTTTTTATCAGGAAAACGTCTCTTTAGCAAAATGGTATCGATGTTCCAGGTCCGGGATTGGGACAGCCCGAAAAAGATGCGGCCATCACTTGAGAAACGAAATTCCCAGAAAGGGCCTTGAAAGTGCTCCAATTCCTGGGTGCTGAACCGGGCCACGCTTTTGGGAGGCAGTTTTTCCCCTGACAGCAATCCTTCCAGACTGAGTCGATTGATCTTGGCCAGGGCCTCCGGCAGCGAAGGGAAAACTTCGCTCACCTCCTGAATCTCCCCGATATTCTGCAAGGCCCGGGGGGAAAAGGCCAGATTTTTATAAAGGGAAGTCAGCCAGATGGCATGGAGCCGGAGCCGTCCCCTGGCTTTTCTCACTTTTTGGCTGAACAGTTCCGCCTCCTGAATCTTTTCTACCTCTGCCAGGCGGGCGCCGATATCCGCTTTCTCCGCAGCCAGTATTTGCCGGTCCCGTTCCAAGGAGCGCAGCAATTTTAAGGCCTTGTTTTCATCTTGCAGGGCCTTTTCCAACTCTGCCTGCAACTCTTCATTCCTCTCGGCCTCGGATTGCAGCTTCTCTTCCAGGTTGCGGATATTTTCTTGGGCTTCCCGGGTTGCAGCCACGGTTCTTTCGTGATTTTGATCCAACAATTGCAGTTTCAGATCCAAAGCGCTGCTGTTGGATTCCAACATCTGAATCCGGAGATTCCGGGCTTCAATCTCCGCCTCAAAATGTTCCTCCTGGGCCTTCCGGAAGTAATTCTGATAAATCGCGGTGATTAAACAAATGGCCCCAAAGCCCACCACAAACAACAGATAACTGAGGATGGTAAAAAGACGGCCGGCTTGGGCTGCCTTTTCCCAGTCTCTTAACAGGAAATGCTGATCCCAGGAGCTATCCAGGGAAGACTGAGGGGGCGGCGACCAAAAAGAAAAACCCCGCCACCCCTGGTTCCCCGCGCCGATGGCCGGCAATGGGGACGCCAGATAAAGAGGAGGCTCTTTTTGCAGAAGTTGCCGATAACCGCTGAGGAATTGATGGCGATCTTGGAGGTCGGGAGATAAACCAAACCGGTGAGAAAATGGCCCGGAGGGGAGGCAATAACCCAACAGCCTCTCTTTCACCATACTGCTTTGCTGATTCAACTCATTAATTTCCAGGGTAATTAAGGACATCCCCAAACTGATGAATACCCAAACGCCGAACCAAATAAGAAAAGGACTGTAGAATTTATACTTCATGATTAATTATTTACCCAGAGGCTATCCGGAACGGGATCGCAGGGCTGTCTCAGACTTACCGGAAATCGTTACTTTCCTTCCGAAAGGATGATCACCGTTACCTCCCGGATATCCTGATATTGGGGGGTGGGGCCCACCATTTTCAGACCGCCGATGTAAGGGCGCTGCACCTTGGCCCACTGCCGGGAGGTCACCAGGTCTTTGGCGCCGTCAAAGATGAAATAGGCCTCCTTTAACTCCTGGCCGCCGGGAAGCTTTTGGGGAGCGCGGCTTCCTTGGCTTCCAGGCATTTTGTATTCCCGGCCCAAGCCCCGGTAGAAGGCCTCCACCTTTTCAAAAGAATCATTTGTTAAATAAATAGTGGGGACTATCTTTTTCGTTTGCAAGGGACTTTGGGCCGCGGCTTCCCGGGCCTCTCGGGTGACGGCCTCATCCACCTGGGCCCCGGGATAGGGTTTAAAGTCGGCGGCCGCGGCCAGGGGTGCAATTAGGAAAATCAACCCTGCCAAAACCATAAAAATTTTCATTTCCGTTTCTCCAGTATGGCTGTTTTACGATTAAAAAAGCTTCCCTTGCTGGGGGGCCCGCCGTTCTTCTAAGGTGTGTTTGATCTCGGTGAGGGTCTCATTGATCCGGAAGAAGATGATCAGGATTTCACAGTAAATCCTCACCGCAATGGGCCCCAAAAACAACAGCAGCATCCCTTTCAAAACATTGGGGCCGCCGCCGTATTGGCCTACGCCCATAAGGATAAAGATAATGCCGAGGATCACACAGATTACCACCCCCACCCAAAAGACCGTCTGGATGATGATGGGGGTAAGCATGGTGCGGAAGGCCAGAAAATCTTTCATGGTGCCTCCTTTTTCGGAGTAGTCAGTAGCCAGTAGTCAGTAGCCAGAGAAGGAAAAACACTGACAACTGGCTACTGACTACTAAATCTGCGCCGCGTGGAGGTGGGGGTCCTCGATGCGGTAATAGACCGCAGGCGGTGAGACCACCGGGAGTTGGTCGATCTCCTTGAGAGCCTGCCGGGTGTTGGCCTCCTTGGCTTCGTGGGTGATCATGACAATGGGCACTGCGCCCTTGACTTCCCGGCCTTTCTGAATCACCGCCGCAATGCTGATTTGGTGTTTCCCCAGGATGCCGGAGATTTGGGAGAGGACCCCGGGGCGGTCCAGTGCCGCGAAACGGATGTAGTAGTTGGTCACCACTTCATCCAGGGGTTTTATAATCCGGGGGGACTCCAGGGCCGCGTCGCAGCCCAGGGGGGGCACCCGCCGTTTTACGCCCTGGGTCAGGTTCCGGGCCAGATCTAGGATGTCACTCACCACCGCGGAGGCCGTGGGCATGGACCCCGCGCCCTGGCCGTAAAGCAGAATGGGCCCTACCGCGTCGCCGGTAAGATACACTGCATTGAACGCGCCGCTGACGTTGGCCAGCATGTGGTCCCGGGGGATGAGGGTGGGGTGCACCCGGGCTTCGATGGTGTCCCCGTCGTTTCTGGTAATGGCCAGGAGTTTCACGACGTAGCCGAATTCCCGGGCGAACTGCAAGTCCAGGGGGTCCAGGTTGCTGATGCCGGAAACGGCAATGGGGTCCAGGTTCAGGGGTGTGCAATAGGCCAGGCTCACCAGGATGGCCAGTTTGTGCGCGGTGTCGATCCCCTCCACGTCCAGGGTGGGGTCGGCCTCGGCATAGCCCATGGCCTGGGCTTCGGCCAGGGCCTGGGCATAGGACATGCCGTCTTGGGACATCCGGGTGAGGATATAATTGCAGGTGCCGTTCAAGATGCCGAAGATTTCCTGGATACGGTTGGCGGCCAAACCCTGGCGGAGAGCCAGGATCAGGGGCACGCCCCCGCAGACCGCGGCTTCGAAGGCCACTTCCACGCCTTGCCGGGCCGCGGCGGCCAGGACTTCGTTGCCGTGCAGAGCCAGCAGGGCCTTGTTGGCGGTGACTACGTGCCGGCCCCGGGAGATGGCCGCCAGCACCAGTTCCCGGGCCGCGTCGGTGCCGCCGATGAGCTCCACCACGATGTCGATGTCCGGATCGTCCAGGATGTCCTGATCCCTGGCAGTGACGGTCCCCGGCTCCAGAAAAGCTTGGAGCCGGCGCTCCGGGTCGATTTCCGCGGCCTTCTTGAGGACCAACTCCGTGCCCAGGCGCCGGGCCAGCAAGTCCCGGCGTTCGGTGAGGAGCCGGGCCACCCCCTGGCCCACGGTGCCCAGGCCGATGAGTCCAATTTTGATCAAAAGGCTATCCCTTTTTATGATATTTTTGGGTAATTACTTCTATTTCTTCCGGGGTCATGCGCATCACTTTTCTTAAGCCCCGGATGGCCTGGTTGGTGCGCTGCACGTTTTCCACCAGGGCAAAGCGCACGTATTCATCCCCCCATTCTCCGAAACCCAGACCCGGGGAGACCGCGGTTTTGGCCTCCTCAATGAGCATCAGGGAGAAATTGATGGAAAGGAGGTGCCGGAATTTCCTGGGGATGCGGGCCCAGACGAACATGGTGCCCTTGGGCGGCTCCACCCGCCAGCCGATGTTGTGCAGGCCCCGGCAGAGCGCGTCCCGGCGCTCCTTGTAAGTGCCCACGATCTCCTCCACGCAGTCGTAAGGCCCGTTCAAGGCGATGATGGACGCGATCTGGATGGGCTGAAAAACCCCGTAGTCCAGGTAGCTCTTGATGCGGGTCAGGGCGTGCACCAGGCGCTGGTTCCCCACCACAAAGCCCATGCGCCAGCCGGGCATGTTGTAGCTTTTGGATAAAGAGAACAATTCCACCCCCACTTCCTTGGCCCCGGGCACCTGCAGGAAGCTGGGCGCTTTATAGTCGTCAAAGACCAGGTCCGCGTAGGCAAAATCGTGGATGATCAATACGTTGTATTTATTGGCATATTCCACGATGCGCTTGAAGAAATCCAAATCCACACACCGGGTGGTGGGGTTATGCGGAAAGGAGATGATGAGCATCTTGGGCCGGGGCCGGATCAGTTCGGTGATGTTGTGCAAGTCCTCGAAAAAATCCCGGTCGTGGGTCAAGGGAATGCTCACCAGCTGCCCCCCGGAAATGACCACCGACGCGGCATGGATGGGATAGGTGGGGTTGGGCACCAAGACCACGTCCCCAGACTCCACCGTGGCCAGCACCAGGTGGGAGAGCCCCTCTTTGGCGCCGATGGTGGCGATGGCCTCGGTCTCCGGATCGATGTCCACGTCAAAACGGCGCTTGTACCAGTCGGAGATGGCCACCCGCAGCTTGGTGATCCCCCGGGACGCGGAATAGCGGTGATTCGCGGCCTTGCCTGCGGCTTCCACGAGTTTGTCCACGATGTGTTGCGGGGTGGGCATATCGGGGTTGCCCATCCCCAGGTCGATGATGTCTTCTCCCCGCCGCCGGGCCATCATTTTCAGGGCGTTGACGGTGGCAAAGACATAGGGGGGCAAGCGCTTCATCCGGGGAAATTCTTCAATGGCCATGATCTCTCCTTAAGGCTAAACAGTCGATATTTCCAAAAAATTATTATCCCAAAAGACCCGGATTTGTCAAAGGATTTGGGGGGGAGAGGAAGTATATCAATTTAAATCTGCCAGGTGCGGAAATTAACTCCATTGCTTCTATTCTAATTTTAGAAAGAGCCCAGGATTAGGTTTTGAGGAGATTTCTCTTGGGAAAAGAAAAAGGCAGTCAGGAGGATGCAATAGAATGTTTTGGCAAAAAATTTCTTATTCAAATAGGGTACGCTCTTTAAAGGGAGGTGTTGAATCTCCATTTTGCATAGCTCTTAATATGCTTTTTTGGACTTCCTCATTAGCGTTTATATGCATTAAGTGTATATGAGGGTTTTTTATTTTAAATACTCTAAATATTTCATCGGCAAAAGCAGGACCGATGGTTTCTACCTTTTCAAAATCCAAGATAACTTCTCTAAATTTTTCCAACCTAGCCAGTAATCTCTTTGCTTGAGAACGTGATATCAAGTTTTCATCTCCATATTTCGCTAATACTACAGGCACGATAGTTCGAGAAAAACCATATTCATCGTCCTCAGCGGAATATTTATCAAATACTTCTTTTGTGGTGCGAGCAGAACTATTATCTATTTCCATTATAACAAAAGTTCCCTCTGTTTGACCAGCATCATCTTCTTCGAAACCTAATAGCCAATCATGTCCTATTTCATTATGAGCAAAATATAGTTTTCCAGACAGAATAGTAAACCTGTTAAACATACGAGAAGAAAAAAATATTCCTTCTCCAGTATGGTGTTCAGGATCGGTTGTTAGTTTCCCCTTTGCTAATTCTAGAATTGCATGGGGCTGATCTTCTAAACCAAGTTCTGTTTGTATCTTTTTGAAAATACCTATACCATTGTCAAATATTGATAGTCTAATATTGATTGGTGTTTGAATGATAGTGATTGCCATCATTGTTCCAGCGCTGTGATCAACAACATTATTGATCATTTCAGTAAATCCATAATGGCATATGTCCAAAATATTGGGTGAAATACTATTCAATAATGGCCTAACATAATTTCGCCAGATAATATCTTCCTGTAAATCTTTCGATACGTCGAAATGAAATATCTTTTCAATAATCGGCTTTAATTTATATTTCCTTTGTCTGGTGCTTCCTTCGGCAATTATCAAACCGTCGTTTATCAAAGTGTTGATATGGCGATTGACAGCCTGTCTGCTGATGCTAAATTTTTTACTTGTCAGACGAACAATTTCCTGAGAGGATTTCTCGACTTGTTCAATGATGAATTGCCTGATAGTTTTGCTTTTTTTCCGTTCCATGATTTTACCAATTGTCAACTTTTGATAGGTATATTGTCAACTTTACAGCGAGGATTGTCAACAAATAATTGTTAAGTGATTATATTTAAGCAGTTAATTATACTTCCACCTCCAAGCCCCACACAAAATGCGAGATAGTGAAATTATGAAGGAGGTGCAATGGGCCGCTGGTCCTTCCAATCCCCTCGATATTTCTTGAATTAGCCTCTGGTCTAGGAGTATAAAATGATTATTTAATTTCCATCAGGAACAGCCGCGGTTGGAGCGGCCCGGAAAGCATATAAAATTAACCTGCCCAGGTAGGCAGACGCCAAAGGAGGTCAAAAATGGCAAAGGTGGCGATTAACGGTATGGGGCGCATCGGCAGAGCCGCGTTCAAGGTCATTCTGGACACTCCGGGATTGGAGCTGGTGGCGGTCAACGATCTCATGGCCCTGGACAACCTGGCCTACTTGCTCAAGTATGACACCGTGTACGGCAGGTACGAAAAAAAGGTGGAGATCGACGGCAACGCCCTGGTGGTGGACGGTAAAAAATATCCGGTGTACAGCGAAAAAGACCCGGCCCAACTGCCCTGGGGCAAGCTGGGGGTGGACGTGGTCTTTGAGTGCACCGGCGTCTTCACCAACAATGAGGGCCTGCAAAAACATGTGCAGGCCGGGGCCAAGCTGGTTTATCTCTCCGCGCCTCCCAAGGGGGAAGACGTCTGCACCATCGTCCACGGCGTGACCAAGCCGGAAGGCGGGGTGAAAGTCATCTCCTGCGCGTCCTGCACCACCAACTGCATCACCCCGGTGGTGGAGGTCATGATCCGCAGGATCGGCATCAAGAAGGCCATCATGACTACCATCCACGCCTATACTTCCAGCCAGGCCATCGTGGACGGGCCCGCCAAGAAGTGGCGCCGGGGCCGGGCCGGAGCCGCCAATTTCGTGCCCACCTCCACGGGCGCGGCCAAGGCCACCACCAACTGCCTGCCGGAATTAAAAGGGAAATTCGACGGCGTCGCGGTGCGGGGTCCGGTGCCCTCCGGCTCCATGGCGGACCTGGTCTTTGTCACCTCCCGGCCCACCAGCGTGGAGGAAGTGAACCGCATTTTCCAGGAAGAGGCCCAGACTCCCCGTTATAAAGGCATCCTGGGGGTGGCCGAAGCGCCCCTGGTTTCTTCCGACATCATCAAGGACCCCCGGGCTTCGGTGGTGGACCTGGAAATGACCCAGGTGGTGGACGGGGACCTGGTGAAGATCATGAGCTGGTATGACAACGAATGGGGTTATACCAACCAAATGGTCAAAGAAGCCGCGCGCGCCGTGAAGGAAATGAAACTTTAATCATTTCGGCATATTGAGTCCGCAAACCTCCCCTCTCCTGGCGGAGCCCCCCTCACCCTGCCCTCTCCCCCCCGCTGGGGGGAGAGGGATAATTTGATATAAATCGCCGACATGAGCGAACAGAAACTTTTGCACCTCCGCCGCCTCACCGCTGGCGGCCTGATCACCAACTACTACTGTACCTCCAGGTGCCGCCACTGCCTCTATGCGTGCAGTCCTGGCTGGGAAAAGCGTTATATTGACCCGGAAACGGCAGAGCGTAATTTCCGCAAAATCAGGGAATTGGGGTGCGCCTCGGTCCATATCGGCGGCGGAGAGCCGCTGCTCAATCCTGAGGGCTTGCGCGGGGTCCTGGCCGCAGCCCGGAAGGTGGGAGTAGGAATCGAGTACGTGGAAACCAACTCCTCCTGGTTCATCGGCCAGGAGAAAGCAGTTGGCTTACTTACCGACTTGAAAAAAATGGGCTTAACCACCCTGCTCATTTCCATCAGCCCCTTTCACAACGAGCACATTCCTTTCCGTAAGGTTAAAGGGGTCATTGCTGCCTGTCGCGCCGCGGGAATGCAGGCCTTCCCCTGGATCAACGAATTTTACCGGGAAATCGACTCCTTTGAGGATGAAAAAACCCATAGGCTGGAGGAATACGTCGCTAAATTCGGAGCCGATTATTTAAACCGGCTCCCCGGGCGTTACTGGATTCACCTGGGGGGCCGGGCCATAAAGACCTTTCAGCAAGTATTCCCCGCCCGCAGCCTGGAGGCCGTGTGCGCCGGCAGCCCGGGCGGCTGCCGGGAACTCCTGGACACCCGCCATTTTCACCTGGACCTGTTCGGCAATTATATCCCCGGCCTCTGCGCGGGTCTGGCCATTAAAGGGGAGGATTTGGGGAAGCCCCTGGACGCCGCGGCTTATCCCCTCCTGACCACGCTCTTCAACACCGGCATTTGGGGTTTGCTGGACTATGCCGTTTCTCACCACGGCTTTCACCCAGCCGATGCTTACATCTCCAAGTGCCATCTCTGCCTGGAGATCAGAAGCTATCTGGTGGCGGAGAAACAGGTACAAAGCCCTGAATTGCAGCCTCTGGCCTTCTATGAGAATTTGGGGGTTTAATTGCAGGGGTTGTGGCTTTAACTTTGAACTTTGAACCCGGAACTTTGAACTTCTTTAACCAGAGGAACCCTCTTCGGGCACGGGTAGAGTAAACCAAAAAACGCTCCCCTTCCCCGGCTCGCTTTCCACCCCGATTTCTCCCCCGTGGGCTTCTATGATGTTCTTGGCGATGGCCAGGCCCAGGCCCGTCCCCTCCCGGATACTGCCGGGGATCCGGAAATATTTATTAAATATTTGGGCCTGATATTCCTCGGGTATCCCTTCCCCGGTATCCGCCACTTCGAACCTGACGAAACCATTCAGGGGCAGAGTGCGGATTTCAATGGCGCCGCCTTCCGGAGTATGACGGATGGCGTTGATGATCAGGTTGGCAAACACCAGCTCCAGGTGTTCCGGGTCGGCAAAGACTTCATCGCTCAGGGGCGATAATTTCTGAGAAAGGGTAAGCCCTCGTTCCTCGGCCAAGAGGCGGTGCTGGCCCAAGACGTTTTCCACCAGGGGTAAAATGCGGACGTTGACCCGTTGCAGCTCAATTTTCCCGGCCTGGATGCGCATGATATTGAGGGTGTCGTCCACCAGGTTCTGCATGCGCTCGCAGTCCTCCCGGGCCGCATAGAGCAGATCGAGCTGCTTCTCGGTGAGGGTCCCCCCCAACTGTTCCAGGAGGATATGCACGGCCATATGCAACGAAGTCAGAGGAGTGCGAAATTCATGGGCCAGGGTGCCCACCAGATTCCGGCTCATTTCGTCGAGCTTGCTCATCAAGGTCACATCCCTGAGGACCATGGTAATGCTGCTCAGGTTCCCCAGGTCGTCAAAGAGGGGCGCGGCCTGGGGCAGGTAATAGCGTTCCGAGCCGGCCAAGGTGGTCTTTGCGGCTTCCCCGATGACCTCGGGGATATAAGGGCCTTTCCCGGAGAGCACATGCCGTCGGACTTTCTCCACCGCTTCGGCCAGGTCCGGATGAAGCAGATGTAGATGATCCGTGAGGGAACCGGTCACGGTGGGCCCTAGCAAGGCTTCCGCGGCCCGGTTCATACTTAAGACTTTGCCCTCCAGGTCCAGGGACACCACGGGATCGGGCAGGCTGTCTATGGCCGCCTGGGAGGTCTGCTGGAGGAGCAGAAGTTCTCCCAGGGAGCTGGCCCGGTAGCGCTCCAGGCTGTCGGTCATGGTGTTGAATTCTTGGGCCAGTACGGCAATTTCATCTGTCCCTGACACCTGGGCCCGGACTGCCAGGTCACCTTCTTTGATGCGCCGCGCGGTCTGGGTCAGAACCGCCAAGGGGCGGACGATCTTGCCGGTGAGGACCACTGAGGCGATAATCCCGGTCAAGGCTGCAATGATCGCCGCCAGGGTGATTAGCGTAACCAGGTGGCGGGAAAACCGGCGTACCTCTTCGCTCTTTCTCACCATGGCATCCTGGTTCATGGCGAGAATGACGTCGGCCCCCTCTTTGACTGCCAGAAACTTGGGATATAGCCGGGAGAAGTAAAATTGCGGCAAAGCCGCTCTGGCAGCCTCCCCTCGAAACTGGTCATATAAGGTTAGATAATCCTTCCAGGTCGCGGTCAAGGCCGCGGTGGCCTGCAGCTCCCCAGGCTCGGTAATATTGTTCTGCTGGACCTCCAGTTCTGCTTCAAAAACTTTGCGATTCGACGCCGCTTGCTGCCCCGCCTCTTCAAGCCGTCCCAAAATGTTGAAGAGGGCGGCCGAATCCATCCTTTCAATGGCCTCCTTCATCCGCTGGGCAGCCAACACACTGCGGTAGTTGTCCTTGAGAATCTTCTCCGACGCGGACCCCAGCCTCTCCAGGGTGGTGACCGCGGTAATTCCCAGGAGAATAAGGGCCAGGGCCATGGGGGCTTGGGCAATGAGGATTTTCGTGATAAGCCGCATGCCCTTACTCCTCCTCTTCAAAAGAGACGATGTGGACGTCGAAGCCTGCGGCTTCTTCCATCAAGCGCTGGGCCACCGAACGGCCCAGAACCTTGCGCCACCAGGGCTGCTGGGAGCGCCCAATGATGATATGCCCCACCCCGTGGGAGCGGGCGAAATCCAGCAGCGCGGGCACCGGGTCACTGGCCTTGAGCCGGATAACTTCCGAGCCCAGTTCCCGGGCCTTCTGGATATTTTCCAGGAGGTGGCGCTGGGTCTCGGCGTCGATTTTGATAGGGGCCTCTCCCGGGGTTTCCACGTAAACCACGAACCAGTGAGTATTGAGACGGCCCGCCATGCGGGAACCCTTTCTCAAGAGGATGTTGGCCCGGGGCGAGCCCGAGGCCATACAGACCATTACTCGCCCCCGGGCCTTGGACGGCGGCTTTCCCGCTCCTCCCAGTTCTTCGGCAGTGGCGGGTTGTCCCCGCTCCAGGCTTTCCGCCACCTCCAGGAGGGATAGTTCCCGCAGGGTGGAAAGGTTGGCTATCTTGAAAAAATGCTCCAGGGCCCAGGGAATCTTTTCCGCGGAGTAAATCTTACCGCCCTTCAGACGCTCCATCAGGTCTTCCACCGACAGATCTACGGTGACCACCTGATCGCCTTCTTTCACAAAAGTATCCGGGATGGTCTCCCGGACCACCACGCCCGTAACCCGCTCGATGAGGTCGTTCAAGCTTTCCAGATGCTGGATGTTGAAGGCGCAGATGACATTGATGCCGGCGTTGATGATCTCCAGGATATCTTGATAGCGTTTGCGGTTGCGGCAGAGGGGCACATTAGTATGCGCCACTTCATCCACGATGGCAATTTCTGGACGCCGGGCCAACACCACGTCCAGGTCCATCTCCTCGACGGTGATGCCCCGATACTCAAATTGCTTCCGGGGGATTACTTCCAGGCCCTCGATCAATTCCGCGGTCTCAGCTCGGCCGTGGGTTTCGATATAGGCCAGGACCACGTCCACCCCCCGGCTTTGCAGGGCATGGGCCTCCTTGAGCATGCGCACGGTCTTGCCCACGCCCGCGGCAAAGCCCAGGTAGATCTTGAGCCGCCCACGCTTGGCGCGCTCTAAAAGATCGAGGAAGTCCTGGGCCCGTTTGCCGTTGGTATTCATGTGCAGTTATGATCCCAATATCGGAATTTAATTTCTTTCATTACTAAATTAGGGACACGTAAAAATCATTTAACCGGAAACTGTATTAATACCGCACCTGCCGGTAAAAGTAATGTTTGGCCAACTCTGCCCCCGAGACGTAGAGGCAAAGGATTAACACGATCACCGCTAGAAATTCCAGTGGCAGCGGCTCAAAATTGAACAGGGCCGCCAGTGGTGTGTAAGGGAAACAGAAAGTCGCGGCCACCACCAGCAGGGTGGCCAAGAGGAGATATTTACCCGGCGGGCTGCGGAAAAAGGGCCGGCGGGTGCGGATTACCAGGACAATCATGGCCGCGGAGATCACCGATTCCTGAAACCAGCCGGTGCGGAACTGGGCCACGTCGGCCTTGAGCAGAAAGAGCAAGGCGCCGAAAGTGGCATAGTCAAAGATGGAACTGAGAAGCCCGAAGGTGATCATGAATCTGCGGATGAGCTTGATATTCCAGCGCCGGGGGCGCTCCACCAGGTTGGGGTCCACCCGGTCGGTGGCGATGGTCATTTCCGGAAGATCGGTCAGCAGGTTGGTGAGGAGGATCTGCTTGGGGAGCAGGGGCAGAAAGGATAAAAACAGGGAAGCCCCGGCCATGCTGAACATGTTGCCGAAATTGGCGCTGGTGGCCATAAAGACGTATTTGAGGGTATTGGCGAAGGTGACCCTGCCGGCCTGCACCCCTTGCACCAGGACCCCCAGGTCCTTTTCCAGCAGGACGATGTCGGCCGCCTCCTTGGCCACGTCCACCGCGCTGTCCACGGAGATGGAGACGTCCGCGGCGTGCAGCGCCGAGGCGTCGTTAATGCCGTCCCCCATGTAACCCACCACGTGGCCCCTCTTGCGAATCGCCGCCAGGATCCGCTCTTTCTGGTTAGGCTCCACCTCCCCGAAGACCTGGATGCGATTCACCTGGTGCAGCAGCGCCTCGTCACTCATCCGGTGCAGCTCCGCACCGGTGAGAATCCGGGGATTGGCCAGTCCCACCTGCCGGGCCACGCTGGCGGCCACCAGGGCATTATCCCCGGTAATAATCTTTAAACCCACCCCCAGGTGTCTCATTTTCTGGAGGGTCTCCATGATCCCCGCTTTGGGGGGATCATAGAGCAGCAGGAACCCCAGGAAGACCATGGAGGCCTCCTGCTCCTTGGAGATGCTGGCAACCGCCTCCAGGGGGCGGTATGCCACCCCGATGGTGCGTAGGCCCTGGGCGCTGAACTTCGCAAATTGCTCCTCCAGTTTGGGCCGCACGGAGGCCAGGTCCACCACCTGCCCCTCCGCGGTCTCCGCGGCGGAGCACGCCGCCAGCACGTTGGGCAACGCGCCCTTGGCGATTAAAAGAGAGCGGCCCTCATGGCCCACCAGGACGCTCAGACGCTTTCTGACAAAATCATAAGGAATCTCGTCCAGTTTTAGGTACGCGGAAATATCCGGACAACAATGGTTGCGGATGGCCTCGTCCAGGGGGTTGGCAAAGCCGGTCTCAAAGACGGAGTTCAGGTACGCATAGAGCAGAACCTTGTCGCTTTCCCGGCCCTCCACGTCCAACGCCGAATGAATGCGGACCTCCCCTTCGGTAATGGTGCCGGTCTTATCGGTGCAGAGGATGCTCATGGACCCGAAATTTTCGATGGACGCCAGCCGTTTGACGATTACCTTTTCTTCCGCCATACGCCTGGCCCCCAGAGCCAGGTTGACGCTGATGATGGCGGGCAGGAGCTGGGGGGTAAGCCCCACGGCCAAGGCCAGGGAAAAGAGAAAGGAGTCCAGGACCGGGCGGTGCAAATAGACGTTCACCGCAAAGATGGCCATCACCAGGAGCAGGGTGACCTCCATCAGGAAGAAGCCGAAATGCCTTACGCCCCGCTCGAATTCCGTCTCCGGGGCCTTGATTTGCAAATGGGCCGAGACCTGGCCGAACTCTGTGGCCACGCCGGTCAAGGCCACCAAGGCCGTGGCCGTCCCGCTGATCACATGGGTCCCCATGAACAAGGCATTGCTCCGGGAGTTCAAGGGTGTCTCCGGGGCCAAGACGCCGGTCCGCTTCTCCACCGGAAAGGTCTCGCCGGTCAAGGTGGCCTCGTCCACAAAGAGGTCTTTGGACTCCAGCAGCAGGCAATCCCCGGGGATGACGTCCCCGGCTTTGAGCATAACCAGATCCCCGGGCACGATTTCTTCCACCGGGACTTCGTGCTCTTCTCCTTCCCGCCGCACCAGGGCCTTGATTTGCACTGCAGCTAGGAGTCGGGCCACTGCCTGGGAGGCCCGGCGCTCCTGCCAGAACCCCAAAAGGCCGCTGAACAACACAATCACCATGATGATCACGGCGTCGGTATGCTGCCGCAAGGCAAAAGAAAGTCCGGCCGCGAACAACAGGAGCAGGATGATGGGACTTTTGTATTGGGAGAGGAGGAGACTAAGGTCACCCACGGCTCTGGCGGGCTTAAGTTGATTCGCGCCCGGACGAGCCAGCCGCGCCTTCGCTTCTTCGCGGCTCAAACCTTGGGTGGAGGTTTCCAACTGCGATAATAATTGCGTACCGGAAATACTCCAGAAGGCCAGGAATTGTTGGGTTTCCATGATCCTCTGCTTCGAAAAGTTCAAGGTTCAAAGTTCAAGGTTCAAGGTTAAGACTGTGTCTCCCAAATTTATTGATTTATACAAGCAGATGACGCACGAGAGATCCCAAGTTTCGCTGGGGAACGCACCACGCAAGCATTTTCTGCTCACTGCTTACCGCTTACTGCTCACTCTCACTCCCTAAGGCTTCCCGAACTGCCTATCCAAAGCCAGATTCAGCAGCAACACGTTCACCCGGGGCTCCCCCAAGAAGCCCAGGTCCCGGCCCTGGATATAGCCCTGGACTACGGCCTCGATACGCTCGGGAGCCACTTTCCGGGCCTTGGCCACCCGGGATATTTGCCACCGCGCCCCGGCGGGAGAAAGATGGGGGTCCAGGCCGCTGCCCGACGCAGTCAGCAGTTCTGCGGGAATAGGCCCGAGGGCCCCAGGGTTGTCTTTTTTCAGGCTCTCTAAATCACTTATAACACGATCCCGCAATTTCTGGGAAGTGACTCCGTAATTCGACCCCCCGGAGGCGAGGCCGTCATAGGCCTTTTCCCCCGCGGCGGAAGGCCGGGATTGAAAATAAGCGGGATGAGAGAACTTCTGGCCGATGAATTCGGACCCCACCACCTGGCCCCGTTCATCTTTGACCAGGCTGCCGTTGGCTTTGTCCGGAAAAAGTAACTGCGCCAGGCCCGTCACCAAAAGGGGATAAGCCACTCCGGTGAGGAGCAGGGTAAAGACGGTGGCCCGACAGGCAATGATGAAAGATTGCAACATGACTTTCTCCTTGGCTATTTTAAACCCATTCCCGCCAGCATTACGTCAATGAGTTTGATGCCCGCAAAGGGAGCGATGATTCCCCCCACCCCATAGACCAGGAGGAGCCGCCGCAACAGGATGGCGGCGCCCAGGGGCCGGTAGCGCACTCCCTTCAAGGCCAGGGGGATGAGCAACACAATGATCAGGGCATTGAAAATGACCGCAGAGAGGATAGCGCTCTGGGGAGAGGCCAACCCCATGAGATTGAGGGGTGCGATCTCCGGATAAACCATGACGAACATGGCCGGTAGAATAGCGAAATACTTGGCCACGTCGTTGGCCACGGAAAAGGTGGTTAAGGCCCCCCTGGTCATGAGTAACTGCTTGCCTACTTCCACCACCTCCAGGAGCTTGGTGGGGTTGGAGTCCAGGTCAATCATGTTCCCCGCCTCTTTGGCCGCCTGGGTGCCGGTGTTCATGGCCATGCCCACGTCGGCCTGGGCCAGGGCCGGGGCGTCGTTGGTGCCGTCCCCGGTCATGGCCACCATCTTGCCTTTGGCCTGCTCCTCCTTGATGAGGCGCATTTTGCGCTCCGGCGTGGCTTCGGCCAGGAAGTCGTCCACCCCCGCTTCCCGGGCGATGGTGGCCGCGGTGCGGGGGTTGTCCCCGGTGATCATCACCGTCCTGATGCCCATGGCCCGGAAGCGGTCGAAGCGCTCCCGGATGTCCTGCTTGACAATGTCCTTGAGGTGGATGACCCCCATGACCTTATCACCCTGGGAAACCACCAAGGGCGTGCCCCCGGCGTCGCCGATGCCGTCGATGACGTAGGCCAGTTCGCTGGGGATCTCGCCCCCTTGGGAGCGCACATGTTCGGTAATGGCATCCGCGGCCCCCTTGCGGATAATCTGCCCGTTAAAATCACAGCCGCTCATGCGGGTATGGGCGCTGAAGGGGACGAATTGGCCGCCGGGACAATTGACGTCAGCATCCGTAAAATTGTAGTTGGTTCTGACGAAGTCAACAATGGAGCGGCCCTCGGGGGTTTCATCCGCGTAACTGGCCATGCCCGCAGCCTTGGCCAACTCTACGGCCGGTACCCCGGTGGCCGGAATCAGTTCCGAAGCCATACGGTTTCCTAGGGTTATGGTGCCGGTCTTGTCCAGTAGCAGCGTATCCACGTCCCCTGCGGCCTCCACCGCCCGGCCGCTCATGGCCAGGACGTTTTTGCGGATCAGCCGGTCCATACCGGCGATACCGATGGCCGAGAGCAACCCGCCGATGGTGGTGGGGATGAGGCAGACCAGCAGCGCGGCAATCACCGTGGCGGACAGGGTGACCTTGGAGTATGCGGCCACCGGCACCAACGTGACGCAGGCGATGAGAAAGATGATGGTCAGGCCTACCAGTAGAATGTGCAGGGCGATCTCGTTGGGGGTCTTCTGCCGCACCGCGCCTTCCACCAGGGCGATCATTTTATCCAGGAAGGTGTCTCCGGGGTCCGCGGTAATTCTGATCACAATCCGGTCGGAGAGCACCCGGGTGCCGCCGGTGACCGCGGAGCGGTCGCCGCCTGCCTCCCGGATGACCGGCGCGGATTCCCCGGTCACCGCGGATTCGTCCACCGAGGCGATGCCTTCAATGACGTCGCCGTCGCCGGGAATGTAATCCCCGGCCTCCGCCACCACCATATCCCCCCGGCGGAGCTGGGAGGCCGGTACCTGGACTTCTTTGCCGTCCTCCATTTTCCGGGCCATGATCTCCCGGCGCATCTTCTTCAGTTCCCCGGCCTGGGCCTTGCCCCGGCCTTCCGCCACCGCTTCCGCAAAATTGGCGAAGATCACCGTGAACCAGAGCCATAGACTCACCTGCCCCGTGAACCACAAAGGTTCGGCAGGGGTGGACAAAAAATCCCGGAACCAGAGAAGGGTGGTAAGAATGGCGCCTACTTCCACTACGAACATCACCGGGTTTTTCATCACCAGGTGGGGCGACAGTTTCTTCAAGCTCCCCCAGGCCGCGGGGCCCAGGATCGCTTTATTGAACAGGGAAATTTCCTGTCGGGGATGAATAGTCATGTCTCACTCCCTTAGAAAAACTTGCCGTGGCCGGCCAGGAATTCTTCCAGCACCGGCCCCAGCGAAAGCACCGGAAAAAAGGTCAAGGCCCCCACAATCAAAACCACTCCCACCAGGAGACCCAGGAACAGCGGTCCATTGGTGGGAAAAGTCCCCAGGGTGGGAGGCACCGTCTTTTTGCCCACCATGGCCCCGGCAATGGCTAATACCGGGATCATCATCCAGAAGCGCCCGGCCAGCATGGCCAGACCCAAGGTGATATTCCACCAGGGGGTGTTGGCGTTCAGGCCCGCAAACGCGGAGCCGTTGTTGCCCGCGCCGCTGGAAAAGGCATAAATGATTTCGCTCAGGCCGTGGGGTCCGGCATTATTCAAGGACGATAGGGCATACGGGGCCACCGCGGCCCAGGCTGCGAACCCCAGGATGATCAGGGGAAAGATGAGCACGTAGAGCATGGCGAATTTAACTTCCCGGGACTCGATCTTTTTCCCCAGGTATTCCGGAGTGCGGCCCACCATCAGCCCGGCGATGAAGACCGCCAGGATGACGAAGACCAGCATGCCATACAGCCCCGCGCCCACGCCGCCGAAGATCACCTCGCCCAGTTGGATATTCACCAGTGGCACCAGGCCACCCAGAGGGGTGAAACTGTCGTGCATGGAGTTCACCGCGCCGCAGGAGGCATCGGTGGTAATGGTGGCGAACAGCGACGAGTTGGCCACGCCGAAGCGCATCTCCTTGCCTTCCAGGTTGCCCATGGTTTGATCCACCGGCAGTCCGTTCAGGGCGGCATTGCCCCGGGCCTCGGCCCAATAGGCGGTGCCCACCCCCACCAGGAACAGCAGGGCCATGGCCCCGAAGATTACCCAGCCTTCCTTCTGGTCCCGGGCCATGCGGCCGTAGGTATAGGTCAGGGCCGCGGGGATGGCGAAAATCAGCAGCATTTCCAGAAAGTTGGTGATGGGGGTGGGGCTTTCAAAGGGATGGGCGCTGTTGGCGTTAAAAAATCCGCCGCCGTTGGTGCCCAACTCCTTAATAACTTCCTGGGAAGCCACCGGCCCCAGGGGGAGGTCCTGGGTCTCCACCTTGACCTCTTCCATCACCGGGTTGTCTTTGTCGTCTTTGATCGTTTGGCCGCTTTCGTCCTTTTTCGACACCTGCGCGGTGTAAGGATCCATCAGTTTCACGGTTTGATAGGGCTTCAAAGTCTGAATCACTCCCTGGGACACCAGCAACAGGGCGGCTATCACACAGATGGGCAAGAAGACGTAATTGATGGACCTGATCAGGTCGGCCCAGAAGTTGCCCAGGGTGCGGGGGGCTTCCCCCCCCATGGCAGCCCGGCGGGTGAGCCCCCGGGCCAGGGCCAGGGCTACGCCCAGGCCCGCGGCGGCAGAAATGAAATTATGCCAGGCCAGGGCCGCCATCTGGGAGAGGTAGCTCATGGTGCTCTCGCCGCCATAAGCCTGCCAGTTGGTATTGGTGGTGAAACTGACCGCGGTGTTGAAGGCCAGGTCCGGGGCAACCGGCCCCAATCCTTGGGGATTTAGGGGCAACCACTGCTGCGCCCGCATGATTAGATAACTCACCAGCAACCCCACCAGACTGAAGAGGAGCAGGGATAAGGCATATTCCTTCCAGGTCTGCTCCTTTTCAGGTTCCACGCCGCACAGCCGGAAACTCCAGCGGTCCAAGGGACCGAAAACCCGGGGCAGGGGCCGCTCCGGGCTTTCGAAAACCCGGTACATGTAAACCCCGAAAGGTTTGGTAAGCGCCAAGATTATTGCACTATAAATCAATATTTGTAGCCAGCCGTTAAGGGTCATGGCCGCCTCCTTAGAACCGCTCCGGCCAGAGCAGGGCGTACACCAGGTAGCCCAGGAGCAGAAACGAAATCCCCAAACCAATGCCAAATTCCCAGGTCATGGTCTCCTCCTTACAGCTTTACCGCGCCGGCCACGTAGGCCCAGGAAAGAATGAAAAAAATTAATACTAAGCCGATGGCAATTAAGTCCCACATATTTTAACTCCCCAAAGGATTAGTCTGAGACCGGCTCAGAAGGTATAGAACGCGGTGAACATGGGGGTGTATTTCTGGACGCCGTTTTTGCCCCAGAGGTCCAGGGAGACACCCGCGGCCAAAGCCAATTTGTCCGTGGCCAGGAACTCGATCCCCGGCAGGATGCCGATAACCGTTTGCGGGGTTTGGAAGCCCTGGACGGTGGGTAGGTTTTGCCAGGTCCAGGTGCTGTAAACTTCAAACAATAAGACCCATTTCTCAGAAACGGGAAGTTCCCCGGCCAGATTGACGTTCAGGTATTCCCGGGAACGGACGTTAACCGGGCCTTCCTCACCGTGTATTTTGTAGAGGTTGATGGGAGAATTGAACCAGATCTGGCTGTGCAGCAACACCGGTTTCACGTATTTGAACAGGTTGACGCCGGTGATAAAGTTGAAAGACCCGGTGCCGATGGCATCCACCGCCAGGCGCCCCGGGTTGAGGTGGGAGGCGTGGCCGGTGGGAAAACCCACCCCGAAGACCGGACTGATGGCAGGCCGGAAATCGGTTTCCGGCAGCAGATTGTACTTGGCCACCGCGGTGATATCGCCGATGCCGCTATAGCTGGCTGCGGTCTCGCCATTGGGGCCGGGGACATCCGCCTTGTTTACCCAGTTATGGATGAAAGGAACAACGACGTAGGTCTCCAAGTCCTTGGTGGGGCCGTAGACAAATTTCACCGGCATGGAAAAGGTATAATAATTGCCCGGGGCTTTTATTGCCCGCCAGTTACCGGAGAAGTTCCCCGGATAAAAAGACTGGGCCCACCAGACCTGCATGGCGAATTTACCGGTGGTGATGGGAAGGCAGGTGTCGCTGATCATGGGACCGCAGGTGGTGGGAGCGCCGGGAGTCTCCTCCTTTTTTTCCTCCGGCGGCGGGGCCATAGGTTTTTCCATCAAAGGCGGCCCGGCCACCTGGGCGAACACCGGCGCCGCCGGCGTCAGCCCTACTAAAAAGCATCCTAGAACCAACCCAACCAGAATCATCCGCAGGCTGGTACCAGTAATTTTAAGTTGTTGAATCATCATACCCGTTCTCCCCTCCTATCCTTGAATAATCTCATCCCTCCCTTAATTTCCGGAGGGTTTATCTTCCCTGCCGGATGGCCTGGTCCAGCCGCCGGGCCAGGGCCGGGTCCAGTTTTTGGAGAATCCGGCATTCATCCTGGGCATAGCCGTAATCACCCTTCTCCAGGTAGAGCAACCCCAGATCGTAATGGGCCACGGCATCGTCCGGCGGCAGTTCCTGCAAAAGCCGCCGGGCCTCCTGCATTTTCTTCCAGAAACCGAGCCTCCAGTAGGCTTCCTTGAGGCCCAGGTGGGCCGCGTCCAGGTCGGGTTGCAGGCGAATTGCCTGTTTGTAAGCCTCCGCGGCTTGCAGGCACCTGCCCGCGGCCATAAGCTTCTGGCCTTGCTCCAGAAAATCAGGGGCCGTGGCCTGGCCCCACCCCGGCAGCGCCAACCCCAAGAGAAGAGTGGCGAGCACCAGAAATACAATGATTCGCAAGTGCTTCATCGTCTTGCATCTCCTCGAAACCTAAGCATCATCAAGGATAGTGCAAGGGACGAACCAATACTTCCACAATAAATTATTTTGATAATTTAGGTACTTACATGGAATCCCCTCCAGGGGTGGATTGCAAAATGCAAGATGGGCCAGGGGAAGACTTTCAACATGAAAGATGGGGCTAGACGCAGGGAAAGTCGGTCAACCTTCTTCTTCGTACCTCTTCCGTTTGCGCCAGAGGGTGGAGGGGTCGATGCCCAGGACGTGGGCCGCCTCTTCAATGGTGGCTGTCCGGGCCAGGACCCGGAGGATATGTTCCCGCTCCACCTGCTCCAGGGAATAGTCTCCCCCTAAAACCGGCAGAGCCGCCGTCTTGGCGGAGATCTGCTCCGGCAGGGCCTCCGGTTCGATGACCCGGGAAGGCCAGAGGATCAGGGCCCGCTCCAGGACGTTGCGCAGTTCCCGGATGTTGCCCGGCCAGGAATAGGACTGTAGGGCCGCCAGCGCGGCCGGCGACAATTCCGGCCCGGGCCGCCGCATTTGTCGGGCAAAGAAGTCCAAAAACCGCGCGGCCAGCAAGGGAATGTCCTCCGGGCGCTCTCGTAAAGGGGGCAGGAGAATTTGCACCACGTTGAGGCGGAAGAACAGGTCTTCCCGAAACCGTCCGGCCTTGATCTCTTCTTCCAGGTTGCGATTGGTTGCGGCCAGTATCCTGACATCCGCCCGGCGGGTGCGGTTTTCCCCCACCCGCTCGAATTGCTTTTCCTGGAGGAACCTCAGGAGCTTGGCCTGAAGTCCCGGTGAAATTTCGGATATTTCATCTAAAAACAAAGTGCCGCCATGAGCCGCCTCCAGCTTTCCTTCCCGGTCCCGCAACGCGCCGGTGAAAGCCCCCTTGACGTGGCCGAACAGCTCGCTGGCCAGGAGCTCCTCGGATAGGGTGGGACAACTGACCACCACGAAGGGGCCGCCGGCTCGGGAGCTTTGAGCGTGCAGCCACTGGGCCATAACCCCCTTGCCGGTGCCGTTTTCCCCCGTAAGTAGCACCGTGGCCTCCGTAGGCGCCACCCGGCTCGCCAACTCCAGGGTGGCTCGCACCAGCGGTGATGCCGTCTCTAAAACCACTTCCGGTACCGCATCTTGCAGACGCGCCTGCAACTCGTCCACCTGCCGGAATAAACTGAGGCGCTCGGCCAGTCCGTTGACCAGATGCCGAATTTGCGCGGGAGTAAAAGGCTTGGGCAGATAATCTCTGGCGCCCCGTTTAATGGCCTCCACCGCGGTTTCTATGGTAGCATAAGCCGTGATCATCACTATGGGAAGATGGGGGCTGGCGGCCAGGAGCTTGGGGAGCAAATCCAGGCCGCTCGTTTCCTTGAGGCGCAGGTCCAGGAAGGCCAGGTCAAAGGTCTGGCGCTCCAGGGCCGCCAGAGCCTCCAACGCCGTGGCCACCGCGGTCACCCCGCAGCCCACTCCTTCCAGGTAAGCGGACAAGGTTACCCGGATATTCTTTTCATCGTCGATCACCAGGACTCTAAAAGGGACGCCATCCGGGAGATTAGAGAGAGGGGCCATACTCATAAACATTATGTCCAGCTTTTTGCCTCTAATGCTTATAACATTTTTCTAAAAGAGAAGGAATTTTGGTGATCCCTAAGTTATTCTTAGGTTGTTCATTAATAAAAATAGGGTTAGCTTCTTCAGCTAACCCCTTGAATTCTCTGGTGGGCCGTCGGGGGCTCGAACCCCAAACCTAGTGATTAAGAGTCACTTGCTCTACCAATTGAGCTAACGGCCCCAACGGTTTTATCTAACATCGGCAACCGGGGCTGTCAATGCTTTTATGACCCTAAATGGCTGTTCCCGTGTGGGTGGGAGGCAGTAAGTCTATGGGGGATTGGGTGAATTTCCTTGACCTGACGCGGCTATGGCTTTTAAATAAGGGGCAACCCTTCTGGAAAAGATAAGCATGGTCCCCCGAACCCCTGAAGTCCAAAAAAGCCTCTTCGTTCCTCTTCTCTTTTTCCTCACCGGCCTGGCTCCCTTCGGAGTGGGCACCCTCCTGGCAGGGGTGGCCGGGTTTCCCCTGCGGCCTGAAGTTTTTCTGATGGGGGCCGCGGCCCTGGCCGCCCTGATCCTGGCGGCCTGGGGCAGCCGTTTGGCTTTTGCCCCCACTTTGGGGCGTTGGCCCGGCCAGGGGCTGATATCGCCGGATAAAGCCCGGAGCCTGGCCTATACCGCGCTAGGGCTGGCCGCGGCCCTGGGATTGATTCTCCAATTTTGGGCGCGCACCGGCGATTGGACCATTCCTCTGGGGGGCCTGGGAATCTTTTGCAGTTATTTCTTTTTCGCGCCGCCCTTGCAATGGCATCAGCGGGGCCTGGGCGAGTTGTTGGGCGGCCTCTGTGTCGGAATCCTGCCGGTGGCCGCTGGGTTATATCTGCAAACCGGCCATCTGCTCACCGAGGGACTGATCTATGGCCTGCCCCTGACTTTTGCCGGGTTTAACCTCTTCCTGATCCATGGTTTTCCCCAACTGGAAGGAGAAGAATCGCCTCCTCCTCGCAGCCTGGCGGCCCGGGTGGGACCGGCGGGCGCGGCTCTCATCTTTACCCTGGTGAATATCCTGACCATCACCGGTCTGGTGGTTGCTCTTCTTTTTCCAGCAAATCCACTGCCCTTTAGGATTGGATTCATCTTGTTGATCATCCTGGCGGTGGTCAACCAGGAGTTCATCAAAAGGAAGGATTACCGCCGGGAAGCCGGCCTGCGCCGTCTCTGTGGCTTTACCCTGGCCCAGCACCTGGCCATGGGCCTGGTCTATGTAATCTCGTTGTGGCAAAGATAGTAATAAAAGTATATCATTATCAGTAGGATAACATCTAAGGAGGAAAGAGCGGGGCGACCGCCACCTGCTTCTTTCAAGATAAAGCTTCATGAATCTTAGATACCGGCGCCCCCGGATTACCTGGCACAGGGTCGTGGCCCTGGCCCTCCTGGTCTTTCTGGCGCCGGCCTGTATCGCCAACCCGGCCCAGATTTACATCCCTGTGGCCTACGCCTTCACCGGCTTGTGCATCGCCCTGCTGGTCTCCCCCACGCCCACCGCGGCGGTGGTGGGGTTGGTGGTGGGCGGGCTCATCGGCGCCGCGGTCTATAACAATTCCCTCAAACGCCAACTGTGGGAACGACCACGGCCGGAACCCACGCCGGGAAAATAATCCTGACCCGTGAAATCTGATATGGAACCGAACCACCGGGGACCTAAAGACGGCGATGTAGTTCTGGGCACCATCCTGGGCGCCTTGAAGAACTCTCCTGCGCCCCTCTCCGGAGAGGCCCTGGCCGGGATGTTGGGCCTCAGCCGGGCCGCGGTCTGGAAGCGCATCAACCGCCTCAAGGCCCTGGGATACAGCATCGAAGGCTCGCCCCGAAGGGGCTACCGGCTTCTGGGGCTGCCGGATAAACTCCTCCCCGGGGAGATCATGCAGGGGCTTAACACCCGTTATCTGAAGGGTCCCATCCATCATTTCGAGTCTCTCCCCTCCACCAACGATCTGGCCAAGGAACTGGGGAGCAAGAACGCCCCGGAAGGTTCTATAGTGGTGGCCGAATCCCAGACCCGGGGCCGGGGCCGCTTGGGCCGGGAGTGGGATTCCCCCGCCGGGACCGGTCTCTATGTTTCATTGCTTCTCCGGCCGCCTCTGCCTCCCACGGAGATGCCGCAGATCACCCTCACCACTGCGGTGGCGGTGGTCCGGGCCTTAAAAAGGGTCGCCGGGGTGGGCCCGGGCATTAAATGGCCCAACGATCTCCTGGTGGACGGCAAGAAGCTGGGGGGCATTCTCACGGAAATGGAGACGGAAAGCGATTGCATCCGCCATCTGGTGGTGGGCTTGGGACTGAACGTCAATAACCGAGAGTTTCCGCCGCCGCTGGATCTCACCGCCACTTCCCTGGCCCTGACGACGGGGTCAACCTTTTGCCGCCGGGGGATTCTTAGGGCCTGGCTGGAAGAATTCGAGGCCCTCTACGACCTCTTTCTCAACCGGGATTTTGAGGTGATTCTCAACGAATGGCGCGAATATAACGTCACCCTGGGGCAGACGGTCACTATCCGGCAGGGGCCGCGGGAAATTTCCGGTTTGGCTCTGAAAGTTGCCGGGGACGGGGCCTTGCTGGTCCGGCAGGAAACGGGGGAGGTCGTCAGGGTGACCTCCGGGGAGATTGTCCCGGCCCCTGAATCGGTCCAGAGGCCGGGAATATAAAATCTTACTTCTTCTTTTTCTTTAGTTCGTTGATCTCGGTTTTCAGGGTCTCCACCTCGGCCTTATATTTTTCCACTTCAGCCTCGGAGACCTTGGGAGCTTCAAAGGAGGGGGCCTCTTCTTTCTTTAAAATCTTGTCTTTGGCCTCTTCGAACCCCAGGTAAACCGCTAACGCGCCACCCAACAGAAGCAGCAAGGGAATTGCTCCGGCCAGCAAGCTGAGGAAATCTCGCCACCATAATCCCAGGCCAATTAATCCTAGCGCTACCGCCACTAGTCCGCCGATCAAAGCCGTCATGCCCAACCTCCTTGAAAAAAATGTCCAGCTACTCGCCGGGTCGGATCAATACCGGACCTCACAACTTGTGATTACTAACACAAACTCCGCAATTACGCAAGGAGATAAATTTAACCACCCTCTACCATGACAATTTTCCAATAAAATGCAAAAGTTATCTCACATCCAAGCTTGACAAAATCAATTTTGCTTCTATAATTTTTTTATAATATATTAGCAGGCACACCATGGCGGAAGATTATTATCAGACTTTAGGGGTCAAGCGGGACGCGTCTCCAGAGGAGATCAAGAAAGCTTACCGCAAACTGGCCCAGAAGTACCACCCGGATAAGGCCAAGGGCGATAAGCGCCAGGCCGAAGAGCAGTTTAAGAAAATCAGCGAAGCCTACGCGGTCCTGAGCAATCCCGAAAAACGCAAATCCTACAACGAAGTGGGCTCCCAGGCCTTTCACACTAAATACACCCAGGAAGACATCTTCAAGGGCTTCGATTTCAGCGAAATCTTCGACACCGGCATCTCCGACAACATCTTTTCCCGTCTCTTCGGCGGCCTGGGCGGCCGCTCCCGGGGAGGCCGCACCCGGGTGTTTCGTTATGGCGGCGGCCCGGCTGAGGATTTTCAAGCCCAGCCCCGCCCTCTCAAAGGCGAAGACCTGCAGGTGGAAATGCCCATCACCCTCCACGAGATGGCCTTCGGCACCGAAAAGATCGTGAGTTTCAGCCCCAACGGCCAGCAAGTGAAGGTCGCGGTGAAAATTCCCCCCGGCACCCTGCCGGGGAAAAAGCTGCGCATCGCCGGTAAAGGCCGGCCTGGCCCCATGGGAGGCCCTCCCGGCGACCTCTATATCAAGCTCCGGGAGCAGGAGCATCCGGTCTTCAAACGGGAGGGCAACGACCTCTACGTGGACCGGCATATCCGCGTCACCGAGGCCATACTGGGCACCAAAGTGACCGCGCCCACCCTGGACGGCAAAACCATGAGCCTCAAGGTGCCCCCCGGCACCCAGAGCCACACCAAGATGCGCCTGAAAAACTACGGCCTTCCTTTCGCCAACGGCAAGACCCGGGGGGACCAATACGTGCGGATCATCGTCGATACCCCCACCAATCTCACCAAGAAACAAAAAACCCTGCTGGAAGAACTGACCAAGGAAGGGCTTTAGTAGGGATCAGGGGCCAGGGGTCAGGGGTCAGTGAGGAAAAATTCTTTTCTTATCCCTGGCCCCTGCCCCCTTTAAAAGAGGCTTGGGACAAAGGCAGATCAGACCCAACCCTACCATACGGAGGAAACTATGACTGTGGAATTAACGCCGGGAGTCTATTGGGTGGGGGTGATCGACTGGAACCTCCGGGACTTCCACGGCTATCAAACGGAGGCGGGCTCCACCTATAACGCCTACCTGATCATCGACGATAAAATCACCCTCATCGACACGGTGAAAAAGGAATTGGTGCCGGAGATGCTGGCCCGCGTGGCGGAAATCGTGGACCCGGCCAAAATTAATTATATCATCTCCAACCACGTGGAGATGGACCATTCCGGGGGGCTGCCGGAGACCGTGGCCCGGGTCCAGCCGGAAAAGATTTTCTGCTCCCCGCTAGGCAAGGCGGGCCTGAGCCGCCACTACAAGCAGGACTGGCCCTTCGTAGAGGTGAAAACCGGCGACGAACTCTCCCTAGGGAAGCGGACCCTCACCTTCCTGGAAACCCCCATGCTCCACTGGCCGGACTCCATGATGACCTATCTGAAAGAGGAGGAACTTCTCTTTTCCAGCGATGCGTTCGGCGCGCACTTGGCCTCCAGCGAGCGTTTCGACGACCAGGTGCCGGGTTTTCCCGGCGGTTACACCTATCAACTGCAAAAGTATTACGCCAACATCCTCATGCCCTTCGGGACCCTGATCACCCAGCTCTTCGACAAGGTCGCCAAGCTGGGCCTGACCTTCAAGATCGTCGCCCCGGACCACGGCCTCATTTACCGGAAGCCTGAATGGGTCTTCTCCTACTATAAGAAATGGGCCGCGGGCGAAGTGGCGGCCAAGGGCCTGGTCATCTACGACACCATGTGGCACAGTACCGAGATGCTGGCTGGGGCCTTTATGGAAGGGTTGATGGACGCGGGGGTTGATGCGCACCTCCTGCACCTGCGGAGCACCCATATCAGCGATATCATTACCGAGGTTCTGGACGCGGGCCTGCTCCTCTTCGGCTCCCCCACCCTGAACAACGGCCTCTTCCCCACCGTGGCCCAGTTTCTCACTTACTTAAAGGGCCTCAAGCCCCGAAACAAGGCGGCCATGGCCTTCGGCTCCTTCGGCTGGAGCGGCCAGGCCGCGGGCCTCATCACCCAGGAGCTCCAGGCCATGAAGCTCAAGGTGGTCCACGACGGCTTCCAGGTCAAATACATCCCCGACCCGGAGGAACTGGCCCAGGCCAGGGCTTTAGGAGAAAAGCTGGCAAGGGAGAATTTACTTTCCCAAAAGTAAGCCGGAAGCGAGCAGCAAGGTGCGTTTCGCCCACGAACCTTGGATGGTACATTAGCGCATCATAGTTCCAGGAGGTGACAAATGCCCTTTAAAGAGTTAATACCCGCATTCATAGAGAAAGCCGAAGAATTAGGGGGCCTTGCCAAGGGCAAAGTAAAGGAACTGCTTGATGAATACAAAAAGGCCATTGCGTTCCTGGACACCTTCGGATTTAAAGTCAGTAAGTTCAACTTTAGCATGGGGCTTATTCCGGAAATTAACACTTCCATTTCGGGTTCAATTGAGAACCTGCACGAAGATGGCCTGAAAAAAATGATTGAAGAGCATCAGGCGGAAAAGCTTTTGGTTTCGCTGTTAAATGCTCTGATTATGGCCAAGCGGATGCAAGAGCATATAGAATTACCTTTGACCGGAGTTACCCTCGATGTCACCCTGGGAGCGCCTCCAAAGATAACCATTAGTTTGCATTAAAGAAGAATCGGTTTCCAATCCCCTGGAAACCAGAGATAAATTAAGGACATAATCTGCACCAAAAAACACAGGTGTTTGAGTTCGCATCCGCCCATTACTCACCCGCGCCATGGGAACAGACCCGATTCTCGTTGAAGCAGCCGCGGACTTCCGCTACCTCCTCTCCCGGGGGTATGCCCGCACGGCCGCGCTGGCCCTGGTGGGCGACCGCTATCAATTAGATCATACCTCGCGCCAGATTCTGCACCGGGGTGTCTTTGCCCCGGAAGTTGCTGCGGCCCGCCGGGCCAAGCTGCGTCTGCTCCGGGACTTGCAGGGCCAACCCTTGGGCATCGACGGCCACAACGTCCTCATCACTCTAGAGTGCGCCATACGGCATCTGCCCCTGGTGGCCGCGGACGATGGCTTTATCCGGGACGTGGGCCAGGTCTCCAAGGCTTTCCGGGCCTCGCCGGAGACGGAAGAGGCGCTAACTCTCCTGGCTGACCATTTGTCTCAAAACCAAATAGGCCCGGTGAGCGTCTTTTATGACGCGCCCTTGAGCCTGAGCGGCGAATTGGCCCGGCGCACCCGGGAGCTCTGGGCCGCCCGGGGCCTAAAGGTAGAAGCCGCGGCCGTGCCCGTGCCCGAAAGCGATCTTTTGAATTTCCCCGGCCCCATCGCCAGCAGCGACACCCACCTCATCGACGCCCGGCCGGAGGTTATCGATCTATCTGGAGAAGTCATTCGCCAAGTAGCGAAAAAAGGGAGACAATTCCTGATAATAACCTTGACGGCAGCCGCATCTTCAAGGAAAAAAGCTTAAAGTCCGATTATCCAGGAAAATCACGGGGGTTTTGAGCAACCAGCCAAGGAGACTCAGCCGGAGAGGAAGGAATATTCGAGATGGATGCCATTAAATTGTTGGTGGCCTTTTCACCCTGGCTCGCGTTCTGGCTTATTTCCGGGGGCCATTCCCTCACCCGCCTGGCGGCTCGGCATCCTGGTGGCCGCGGTCCTGGTGGTGGTTATGGGCCTCACCAGACTGCACCGGGGCCTTATCCTCTGGGCCGGGGTTATCTTCTTCTCCTTCGCCCTGATCTTTGTGGTCTGGCTCCAGAACCCCTGGGTAATCCACCACTTGGGGATTTTCGCTAGCGGCACTCTTCTACTGCTCACTCTTCTGTCATTGCTTTCGGGGAGTCCATTTACCTTAAGCTACGCCCGGGAGCACACTCCCAGGGAGTTGTGGGATTCTCCCGCTTTCATCCGGGCCAATTTCATCGTCACCGGCGCTTGGGGTTCGGTGTTTTTGGCCAATACCCTGGTAAATGTGGTCAAGCTCCATGATCCCCAGGGAAATGAATGGTTTTACCGGGGAATAGAATTCGGCTTATTTGCGTTGGGGGTCATATTTTCCACGCTTTACTCCCGTTACGCCAGGGGAAAACGCAGCCAACTGCCCACGGCAGAGCCATCCTAAGGACCAGGGAATGATTTAAGGTCTTGTCAAAGAATTAATTTTTGATATTAATTATAATTGACCTTAACGGGCGGTTAACTCAGTGGTAGAGTGCCATCCTCACACGGTGGAAGTCACTGGTTCAAATCCAGTACCGCCTACCAAGAAATTCAAGGGGTTACGGTTAAGAGCCGTGACCCCTTTTCAATTCTGCTACCAGTTTGCTACCACTTTCCCCAAAAACTGAGTTTTCCAGGCGGTAGGCCGCTTCTTGATTGGTGGGTTTCATGAGGTGGGCATAGACGTTCAGGATTACGGTGGGGTTGGAATGCATAATGAAACATTGTTTTATGGGGACCAGCACGGTGAAGCTCAAAAAAAAGTCCAGATAAGCAGATCAGAGCAGCTTTTTTACTGGATCGACTGATAAGAGAAGGGTTTAGCAAGATATCATCTATCTGGCCTCTTTGGTTTTATCTCTCAGAAGCGACGGTCGAAGAGGAAGGGGCAGATGTTGCCTAGAACATAGTCGGTTCTACGGTTCACTCTGGACCTTTTAAAAGCCCACGCTCCTAGCCCTCTTTCCCCAAGTCTTTTAATATACCCATAACAGCATTGAAAATAACCTCTAGGGGCAATGTATCCAGGCAATGGGCTGGTCCCCGGGGGCAATCGATTTGATACAAGTGTCCGCCGTCGCCGCCCTCTATGCAGCCGCCGGCATACTCGCAGTCTATCTTGGCCTGCAGGTGGACCTGTCCGGCATAGCCATAAACCCGGTGGCTGGTGGGTCCCCAAAGGACCACGGCTGGCACGCCGCACAATTGCGCGGCGTGCATGATGAAATTGTCTGAAGTGACCACCGCGTCGAAATGCCGCACCAGGGAGATCAATTGTCTGGTGGAGGTTAAGCCCATTAAGCTGTAAGCACCCCGCACGTAACTGTCCCGTATCCTCCCGGCCTGGCAAACCCCTACACCTATTTGCGTCAACCTCTGTACCAGGGCTTCCCATCTTTCCAAGCCCATCTGCTTCCGGGGCGAATCCGAACTCTGGCAGATCAGGACGTTGCGCGGCTTCCAGGGAATAAGCCCCATAAGAACCGGGTCGTCTCGGAACACCCAAGGCACGTATAAACGTTCCTCCACCGGCGGAGTTAAGCCGAATATCCGGGCCAGCACCTGGTAGGCCCTTTTGCCGGGCTGCCGGTAATCCTCATGCTCCCAATAATTCGTGGTAAAAATTACAAACTTGGATCCCGGCGGCGGATGGCCGATGTGGGCGATGGCGGGATGGCCTGCCAGAAGGGGGCGGTATTTGGTCCGGGCCACCAGGTTGAATTGCCGTGACGAATTCCGGTCCACCACCTGCTTCAGCACCCCGGAAACCATCAGGGTGTCCCCCAATCCGCCGATGGGATTGATCCACGGCAGCTCCAATCTTGCTTCCGGGTCTTTTGCCCGCCGGCGTTTCCCAATCCGGGCCAGGTTGGCCGGAGGCGCCGGTGGCCAGGGATGCTGCGGCTCTTTCGTCGTAACCGCGGCCACCGCGGCGCTGGGATTGACCATGGGTTCGAAGTATTTCTCAATAAACCCCCGTTTGGCGTAGCACCACTCGCTCTTATGCAGGAACGACCCGGACCCCGACCAGGCGTCCAGGGGACAGCCGCCATGGCAAATTTTCCAGAAACGGCAGCCTTTGCAGTCAGTTTCCGGCAGGATAGTATTTCGTTCCATCAGGACCTCCCTTTGGGGGTCCGCCAGTACTTCCGAAAATGACTTGTCAAAAATCGTCCCGTATTGCAGCAGGCTCCAGTCGGCAGCCCGGCCGCACAGTGAGAGGCTGCCATCCGGCAGCACATTGATATGGTTACGGGCGCAGGCCCCGGAGTCGCTGCACATCAAAGAGGTGCCCTCCTCCAGCAGATTGCTGGTCAGGGCGGAAAAAGGCTCCACCTGCGGGAATTCTTCCAGCTGCTGCCACCAGACCGGAAAGATCGCCCCCAGAAAATCCGCATATTCCTTTGGCGTCACCTTCAGCCGATTGAGCTTGGGGTTGTCATAGATCAACACTGGGTTAAACATGAAGGCGCCCTTGGGCGAAAAGTTGGCCAGGAAATGGAAAATCTCCAAAGGCTTGGCCAGGGAGAGCTTGGTAACCACATAAATGATGCCCCATCCGAAGCCCTCTTCCTCCACCAGCCTGATACCGTCCATAAATTTCCGGTTGTACGCCTGGGAATCCCGCTTGGTCCCCAGGCCGCGCAGGTTCAAGATCGGATCATAGCTGGAGCCTAAGCTGGTTATACCCAACTTCTTCAATATCTCGGTAAAATCCCGGGAGAACAGGGTCAGGTTGCTTTGAATGCTGTGCCGGATGCGGCTGCCGGTGGCCGCGCAGTGTTTTTCCTGAAAATGGAGGGCCTGGCCAAAATAGTCAGGACCGAGGAGCAAGGGTTCGCCACCGTGCCAGATGACCTCCATCTGTTCATCCGGCCGGTTCAGCAGGAACTCGTTAATGCGGGAGAAAAAGATCTCCAGGGTTTCCAGAGGCATGACTACAGGGGCCCGGGGTTTTTTGTGCACCACGTCACAGTAAATGCACCGGGCATTGCAAGCCTCGGTGGCTTTAAAGATCACGGTTGCCATATCTGAAACCCCTCAGCCTGAATCTGCCGGTCTTTGAATTGACGGGCCACTTCCAGCATTTCCAGGAAAAACCCGGCGCACCCTTGACTCCCGGAGCCAGACGCGGCGAATTTCCCCAGGCAAATCTTCCAGCCGCCGCAAGAGGCGCAAGGATGGTTCTCCACGAAATATTGCCGCCAGGCCTGCAGCCTCTCCCGGATGGCGGGGAATTCCTGCGGCGCGGCGATTTCCGAGATACTTGGGGCGACAAATCGTTGTTCCCGCAGTTCCGCAGCAGAAAGGGCGACGCGGCCTTCTTCATCCAGGTGCAGGTAATTCTCCGGGTTATCGAAAAAGAGGCCGCCCCAGTCCAGGTAGCTGGAAGGATCATAGTGCGAGGCGATAAAGGCAAAAGGCTCAATGGCGGCATGTGGGACCCGTTCCAGCACAGCATAGGTCATCAAATCCCCCAGAGCGTCCCAATCTACTCCGCCATCTATCATGGCCCCGGTATAAATTCCCACTGAAGATAGAATCCGCAGGCTCACCAGATTCTCCGGAGGGCTACCGGGCAGATAAACCCGCAGGTTGCATCGCCGCAGCAAGTCAAGACGCCTTGCCAGATGACGGAACTTCCCGCATGAGGGGGCCATCAGCGCCAGGGGCAGGTCCTTCTGTTCTTCCCGGAAATCGAGGTCGGCCAAGGGCGAACCGGACTCAATGATGACACACAACAAGTGGTTGTCCGACTCCCAAACGTCGGCCGCGGCCGCCGCCGCCGTCTCGAGGCCCTTTACCCTCACGGCCACCGTGCGGTCGCGAAAGGTTTGCAGCAGGTCCCGGTTATGAGGACAGACGATTCTTGGCAAGCTCATGTTCGATCTCGGGAAGCCTGATGGGGGCTTCGTCCACGAAGAGGTTCACCACCCGGCAGAGACCTCCGCCGGCGCAGAGCCCGTCTTCCAGGTGGCGGCAGCCGTCGCAGTCGTCATAGACTCCGGGAATTTCTGCCTTGAACTCATGGCGGATTTTGAGCAAATGGTCGTCAACCTGGGCCAGCGAGTCAAATTCAAACAGAGATTTCCGCCGGTACCGGGAAAGGGGAAAACAATAATAAACATTCATATCCGGGGCGATATCCACGGCCGGCCCGCAGCCGAACTGAATGAGGCCCCGATGGCGGTGCAGCCACCCCAATTCCTCATCGCTGAATTGACACAAGGGGAAGCCGCAATCCAATCCGGGGCTGACCCGCAAGGCATCGAATTGCGGCCGGTAGGCATAGATCCGCTGCACCACCTGCCGCATATCCTCCATGCGGATGAACCCGGTCCGTTGCCCGGGCACGGGGTGACAGATGCCCAGGCGCACATGGCGCTTCATACCGTAACGGTTGATGGCGTCAAACAGAAAATCCAGTCTGAAGTCAAGCCGGTAAATATTGAAACCCGGCATAGTCCAAGGACCCATGACCGACAGAAAGTTGTGAATTTTCGTGGTTTCTTCCGCGGAAGCGGGGGTTTGCTCTGGATCATTGAGGTTGCAGGTAAAAGTGAGCCGCTCGGGATTGACCTCCGTCAGGTGGCCTTTGAGTTCTTCCAACCTGGCGGGGTCTAACATCCCATTGGTGAACACCATGACTTGGAAGTTTCTATCCAGCAGGTACAGAATAAAATCAACACATTCCGGGTGGAGAGTGGGCTCGCCGCCCAGCAGCGATACCTGCCTTTCTCCCGAGGCCTGGAGAAAGTCGGCGATGTAGATCAGGTTTTCCCACGACAGGAGGCTGTCGCTGGGGGAGTCCGACATTTCTTGTCTTGCAAAGCAATAAGGACAGGCACGGTTGCATTTGGTGGTCAGCAGGATGTTCGCCATGGTCACCACCCGATCCCGGCTTCGCCGGGCGGCTAAGGTCTACGCCAGATCCTGGGGAGGAGCCCCATTACGTAACAACCAGTGATGATTATTATAGATTTTGCTCAGATAAAGGGCAAAATTATCCAGGGCGCCAAATCTCAAATCGTTGTCCACATGGATATATTCTTCTTCCTGACGCGGCACGTTATACACCAAAGCCAAAGCTTCCAGCATGGTGTCGACATTCATTCTAATCTTGGCATCCTTTTCCGCCAATTGTTCCGGTTGAAAGAGGAATTTGAGAACCTGGGGCAAGTCACTCCATAATTCGGTGGTGCAGTGGCACAGGTGGCGGCCAAAGGTGTCATCGTTGTCGCCGTAATCCCCGATACTGAACACACTTTTTGCCCGGTTTTTGAACTCCCGGTAAGTAATCGATCCGGTGCTCAATTCTTCGTTCGCGAACAGATTTTCACCGTTATCGAAGAGCAGCAGCTCATCCCGCAGGCCCTCAGACCTCAAGGCAAACAGGGAGGTATGCATCCGCTGCGTCACCTTGACATACCTGCCGGAGAGCAGATAGCCGCGTCGCAAGGGCTCCAGCAACTGCTCCACTGTTGCCGCCCGGTTAATGAAGAAGTCATCGTCCATGAACACTAGATACTTGGCGGGAATCATATAGCACGCCAGGGAGATGAGATTTTCCAAAGATAACTGGCGCCCAGAATCGATGGAAGCCAGCCCTTCTTTGCGGAGGTACTTGAGCGCCGCCGCCCTCTCCCCGAAAAAACTGCGTCTGACGATTTCATGGATTCCGTCAAGCGAGGCATAGTCGAAAAAGAAGCACAATTGGCTCAAAATCTCTGGGGCTCGAAATCTAAGATTTCCTACAAAACACCGGAGCAGCGCCTCGTAGAATAGGTGTGGCACGATAATCACCTGCTCCGACATCCCGGCCTTTCCCCAGCCTTTGGCGAGTTGCTCGACCCTGGCATCATTCAGCGTCAGTGACTGGGTAGTCAGCCGGGTTTCATCGACTGACTGCCTCCAGGGGGATGGCCGCGTCATCAGAGGCTTGATGACGGCCTCGGCCTTATGAGACGCTTCGCTCTCATTACCCCTCTCCGCCGTAACAGAAATCAGTCGAGGGGTTAAATATTTTCGGCACAACATCCCGATCGCCTTCCCGGTTTGCGCCGGGGAGGCGTTTTCCAACTGAATTTTAAGATGAAGTTGATATTCTTTGGAATTCTTCATTGAGCTTGGGCTAATCCAGTGGGAGTTTAAGTCTAACTTAATAAAAGAAGTTATTTGCCGGGCCCCAACCGCCGGGGCGATAAATGGCGGTGCCCCCCCACTTAGCCGAAAACCAGGGGCTGGTTGTAGCCCGGACAATCGGGAGCTGCTTCAATGGGAAAATAGCAGGGCAGACCTCTGGCATGGAGCTGAGGCAAATGATGTAGCAGAGCAAATACCGGGCATTCTTACCCGGCACTTGGCGAGAAGAGCTGCTTAATAAGTATTCGTCCTCAAACAACCATCGAATTAGGCAGCCGCCACTCTATCTGCGGCTGGAATAAGGCGGCGGCACCGAAGTGTAATGGCTCCGGTAGCTGGTGTAGTAGGATATGTATCTCTGGTAGTCGGGTTGCCGACTGGCATAAACGGCATCGGCGTAAGGATTGTATGGCGCCCTGGATAGATAAGCAAACTGCAAGTCTTTTGAGGCCTGGGCCAGCACCGGGACGCCGACCGTTGCCCCGGCCAGAATCGCGGCAATCCGCTTAATGGCCTTACGCCTCGTCAAGGTTTCTTGAAGGGCATCTGGTTTGTTCTCGGCGCCTTTCGCCCTCTTCGTCTTCATTGCACCAGCCTCCGGAGTTAGAAAAAGAGTGAAAACTTACTGAGATTGTGCGCTATTTCCGATTACGTCCGCCGCCACTTGGGGTTCGGGTACTCTTTGCCGCCAACCGGGGCTCTGTGCCAATCAGTCTCTATTTTTTATGCTCCCACAATACCTAGCAAAAGTCAATTTTATTATGACTTGGGACACTCCTACTCGAGGCAAGAGGGATTTTGCGCGGCCACATAACTTTGACTTACAACCCTCTCGAACTCGGTTCGGCCAAGTCTCGTTTAAAGAGGCGCGTTCACTCCGGCCCAGTAGGCATTCACGTTGGCCTGGATTTCTTGGAGGAGGGCGTCGTTGCGCTCAGGCGTGAACAGATGGGCGAAGCGGCCCTGGCGTTTAAGGTATTCCTCCACCGGCAGGCGGGGGTGGGGGATTTTGGTATGCACGATCTTTCCGTCCACGTATTCCTTGAGAGGCCAGATGCCGGTCTTCACCGCCAGCCTGCCGATCTCCACCGTTTCCTGGGGGTCGAAGTCCCACCCCGGAGGGCAGGGGGAGAGGGTAAGAATCAGGCGGGGTCCTTTCAGATTTTTGGCCTTCTCGATCTTCCGGGCCAAATCCAGGGGTTCCGCGGCCACCGCGGTGGCCGCGTAGGCCGGCTTATGCGCGCTCCAAATGGCGAAAAGGTCTTTTTTGTAGCCCGGAAAGCCCCGGGCGCTCAGGCTGGTGGCGGTGCGCGCCGCATGCGGCGTGGCCTCCGAGTACTGCTGGCCGGTATTGCCAAAGCCTTCGTTGTCGTAGCAGAGATAGAGAAAGTTGAGGCCTCTTTCTATGGCGCTGGAGGTGGCCGACAGCCCCATGCCGTAGGCCGAGCCGTCCCCGGTGAGGACCACCACCTCCAGGTCCTCTTCCGGCCCTATACGTCCTTTGGCCAGCAGCAAATCCAGAGCGTCCCGCACTCCTTGCGCCCCGGCCGGGGCCGAAGCCATGGCCGTATAGAGCCAGGAGCCCCGGAAGGGGGTAAAGGGATAAGTCGCCAACAGCGTCAGACACCCCGCGGCATTGACGAACACGGTTTTCGTCCCCAGGATGTCATAGACTTCATGCAGCACTTCCAAACCCCCGCACCCGGCGCACATGGGCGTCCCGGTGCCCAAGAGATGGACGGAAGGGAGGGGTTTGGAGGGAGCGGGCTTGGTGGTGGTCATGATTTTAGTCTAACTTAGGAGACTTTGATCTCCTTAACTCGGCTCAGAGTGGCGTTTAAGCCAATCCCTGATTTCTTCGACCGATTTTTCCCCGCGGGCGATGGACCAGAAGAAGTCTTCGTTTTCCGCACCTGGCTTGATGCTAAATCCGTTCAGCTTCAATATGACATCCGCAGCCACGAACGCGGTGCGCTTGTTACCGTCGGCAAAGGGGTGAAAAACAATGAGGGAATGGATGAAGGCCGCGGTCTTGGCCCACATATCAGGGTAGTGCTCTTTCCTTTCATAAGAAGAAAAAGGCCGGAGCAGGGCGGATTCCAGGGCCACGGGATTGATAATGCCGTGAACTCCCCCGGTAGCGTTGATTACCAGTTCATGGATCAGTACCAGTTCTTTCAGACTGATCCAATTCAACGAGCCAAAGCCTCCAGGGTGGCGCGATGCTTCTCAATGGACTCTTTGGCAAGTTCCTCTATTCGGCCCCATCTCTCTTTTTCCAGGGGGCCGGCCAAGAGCAAAATATCGCCGCCGATCTCGATGGCTTCGAAGACCCGGCCATCTTCCACTTCCTGGAAGGTGTCCGGCATCACCACCTGTCCCTTTTCCTTCTTGACGGTTCCCAGGTACTTCATGGCCTCAATCTCCTGCTAAAAATCATAAGTTTTTCATGTATGTTATTCAAGGGCTAACTATGCCTGCTACTCCTTGTACCAAGGATATCATTAAGATCAGCCCTTCTACATCCGCCGCACCCGGCGCACATGGGCGTCCCGGTGCCCAGGAGATGGACGGAAGGGAGGGGTTTGGGAATATTAATTTTTTTGTCTTCACCGATTTAATGTCCCAATGAGCTTGCTATAATTCGTCTTCTTGCATCTTCTTTTTTAAATTTACAGCCTTCAAAATTTCGCCCTTTGCGTTATATGCTTCGAGAAGCAATGGTGAAGCTTTCTTTCGTGTGCTGAACCATTCGTGATTGATAAGCGGTTCCAATAAATCTATAACGAAATCCCAAGCTCCCTTTCTTTTATACATGTGGGCCAATGCGTGTCTAGTTACTGGATCGTTAGGTTGCTCCTCGAGTGCAATTTTGAAATTTTCTATAGCTATTTCCGTCGCATCAGATAGACCGGATTCTCGATATAGCATACCTCTTTCTCGGAATATTAATGCCCGATCAGGTCCCCTACTAGGAGCATGGGCAGCTGCCACCTCGTAGAGTTGTAAAGCTTTTGTAGTATCATGGAGCTCGTGTCTACAAAATTCGGCAAACTCTCTCGCTACTCTCCAATTTGAGCGGCTTCGCGAAAGAGCTTGTTCGAATAAGCTCTCGGCACCAGATATATCTCCGCGTCTCTGGGCAGCCTTAGCCAAGTCAAGAAGGGATGACTCAGGGCTTTCTGTACCCTGTCTGAGTGCCCGAATTAAAACTCGTTCGTCTGCATCTTTTATATCGTGTGCCTCGAAATAATCTGAAAGTCTCTTTCTCATTGTTTCTTCGAGTTGAGGATGTTTGAGAACCTCTCTATGAACAAAAGTGCGAGTGATTGGAAGCAAAGTGTATATATAGTCGTTTAAATCTGGATCGAAAAGGCGATGGATAATCGAATCACTAATTAATTCCTCGATAACATCTTGTATTTTATGGGAGGCGAGGTTTGCACCGACAATAATAGCTTCCAAGGGTAAAGGGCGCTGAAACATTGAAAGAACTTGTAATATTAATCTTTCCTGTGATGGCATTGAATCGAATATTCTACGGAAAAAGAATTCCAATAACTCCTCACCTCTGAATCCAGTTTTAGTAATATTTTCAGTTAGAGATAAAGCTTCGCTTGCTGATTTTGCTTTTGATAAGGACCATTTTATCGCTAGAGGAATCCGATCGCATGCCTCCCCGATTCGTAAGCATTCGGAGTCCTTCAAATCTCTTACATATCCAAGGCCTGATTGCATAGAAAGCGAATGGATAAATCTTACAACTTCCTCTCGTGTGAATGGACCTAAGTCAATAGGACGTGTAGATACTCTTACTGTCGTTCGCCTAGATGTTGTTATTGTATGAACTCCGAGAGGAAGCTCATCTAAAAATTTTATTATGCGAGGATCATCTACAGTTTCTAAATTATCAACAAATAGAAGTCCATTAGCATTTTCAATGATATCCTTTACTTGCTTTTCTTTATCTTTTATTGGTTTCGTTTTTATTTCTGGAAACTCGTAGCTAGTTAATTCTGGTCTTAGTGCTTTTATGCCAATTTGAGTTAATTCTCTATCCTTTGCAGTCATTGAGACTATGAAATTAAAATCCCCCCTCTCATATGCTCTCAATGACGCCCAAGTAGCCAATGCTGTTTTTCCAACTCCTCCTATTCCAGTGATTGCAGCTGTAGCAGTGCGCGGATCTCGAATTGCGTTTTCAACAGAATCACAATAATCATCTCGTTCAATAAATTGAGTATAATCTGGACATATTATTCTATAATATGGCTCATCAACCTCATATACTTTCCCTACTGTCGGGATAGATGTGCTTCTTATTAATTTCTGTACTTCTTTTTCATTTAATATTCTAGTGGAATCACCTTCTCGAATTGCAGAAAAACCTTTTTTAAAGAATTGAGTGCTTCCAATTAAAGGTGCATCCATCTTAAATCTTTCTATAACCGGACCCCTTGGAGGGATTAAAGCTAATCCGAGATAGCTATTATCAGGTTGGATAAATTCTCTATAAAATTCTATCCAAATCCTATCACCCAAAAACTTTCTTATTTGGTCGTTTATTAGCTTGCTGTCTAACCGATTAGTTGCGCCTGAAAAACTGAAATCTTCGTCTCTAATACCGAAAATTAAAACTCCACCTTTATTATTGTAAAATCCCAGTATTTCCTTTGCTAAATCAGCCCAAGCATTAATTTCTTTTTTCCCTGGTTTTGGGCAATCATTCTTAAAGTCCCATAATTCTGTCTCGGTTTTGTATCCTTGTTTTAATATTGGTCTATCGCTTTCAAACATCATAGATATAATAGACCTTAAATCACGTTGACGAACAGCGCGTTCAAAATCTTTAATCCTATCCATGTATCTCACCATTAGATATCAGCATGGATTGTAAGGATTATAAAAATGAATTTCTTTAATGAAATATTTATTTCAATACCTAAGTATCAAGAAAGGGTCAAGGTTAAAATTGGATTTACCGCAGTCTCTGCCTCTCCACCTGCGCAATAGCTTGTAACTTCCTGACCTCCCTTAACTCCTCCTCCGTGTAAAGGAGGCGCGGCGGCGGGGCCTGGCCGGTTTCTGCGGCCTGGCGGGTGAGCGCGGCCATCTCAAAGAATTCTTCCGGCGCGAGGTCCCGGCCGCCCAGGCCCCCGATAAAGCTGGTGAGGATAGGGGCGTCTTTGTGGCCGTAGAGGGCCGAGGCCAGTTCCGCGAAGAGGACCCCACCCTTGCCCAGGGAAATGTTTTGGTCAATGACCGCCGCGCCTTTTTTGCCCGCAAGAATCTCCCGCAGCCTGGCCTCCGGGAAGGGCCGGAGCAGCCGGGGCCGCACCAGACCGATCCTTTGCCCTGCATCCCGAAGCCGGTCCACTGCTTCTTTAGCCTTGGTGGCAAAGGAGCCCAGCATCACGAACGCGAACTCTGCATCGTCCGTACGATATGCCTCCACCGTGTCGTGGCGGCGTCCGAAGGTGCGCGCGAATTCCCCGGCCAGTTCGTCATAGACCATAAGGCCGTTTAAGGCCGCCAGGTGCATCTCATAGCGGAAATAGGAATAGGGGGTGCCCCCCAGGACCGCCACCGCCTGGCTCACCGGCGCGCTGGCCCGGAATTTGATGTTTCCTGGCTCAAAAGATCCCACAAACCGCCGGACCGCGTCCGCCTCCGGCAGCTCCACCGGCTCCCGGGTGAAAGAGAGATAAAAGCCATCCAGATTAACGATCACCGGCAGACGCACCCCTTGGTCTTCGGCTAGGCGGAAAGCCAGGAGCACGCTGTCCAGAACCTCCTGGCAGGTGGCGCAGTGAATCTGTAGAAACCCGGAATCCCGGGCCGCCAGGATGTCGTTGTGGTCGGGCTCCAGGGTGATGGGCGCGGACAATCCCCGGGAGACGTTCACCAGCACGAAGGGGGCGCGCCAGCCCGCCACGGTGTAGAGCATTTCCATGGCATACAACAGCCCCTGGCTGGAGGTGGCGGTGAAGACCCGGACCCCGGTGGCGGCCGCGGCCCCCGCGGCGGTGAGCATGGAGTGCTCGGACTCCAGGGTCACCAGGCGGCTATCCATAGCGCCATCGTCCATCCAGTGCGCCAGGGTTTCGATGATCTCCGTCTGGGGGGTGATGGGAAAGGCCGGCACGTAATCCACCCCGGCCAGCCGCGCGCCCCAGGCCGCGGCGCCGTTGCCGGTCAAGAGCATCCGGGTCATGGTGGCACTCCTGTTAGGGTTGTTGGGGGGAGGGCCGGGGAGAAAAGTAATCAGTGACCAGTAATCAGTGACCAGTTATTCCCCACTGATCACTGATCACCGATTACTGATCACTTTCTATGTGGCCCTTAGCCTCCTCCCCCAGCCGTCTCCTTTCCCGCGTCCTCCTCCTCCGGGACGGCCCGGATGGCGTGGGAGGGGCAGGAAGTCATGCAAATGAGGCAACCTTTGCAGTGTTCGTAGTCGATCTGGGGAAAGCCTTCTTCATTAACGCTGATGGTGCTGTCGGGGCACAGGGTGCTGCAGATCCAGGCACAACGATGACAGTGCTCATAGTCGATCACCGGTCGCACGGTGCGCCAGAGGCCGGTGGGCACCTTTTCACTGGTGGCGGGAGTGAAGATGTCCGGTGCGGAGAGACTGGCGTTGTCGAAGGGCAGATCGATCCAGTGAGGTTTCTCATAGATGTCCACAGGAGTCTCCGGGGCCTCGGTCACGCACCCCGCGTGTTCCGTCAGGAGATCATAAGCCCCCAGAGCCGCATCCAGGTCTTTGGCCACCACTGCATCTCCCAGGTGGGCCAGTTCCTCACGGATGGCCTGGGCCAGGCAATACCTGGGAATCACGCCCACCAGCCGGGCCGCGGCCCCGGCGCAGGCCGCGCCGATATACCGCTGTTCGAGGGGGTCGGTGAGGGCCGCGACCCGGGGGAGGGTGAGCACCGGACCGGCAAGATGCAGCCTCTCCTGCCAAACCTCGGGGCTTTCCTTGCTGCTGATGAGTAACACCGTCCGGGGGGTGACCCCTGCTAACACCTCGGCTGCGGGGATCAAAACCAGGGTTTCATCCGCGACGATGACCAAGTCCGGCCGGCGGATAACGCCCCGTTCATTGATAGGGGTCCTGGCGGCCCGGACATAGGCGAAGATGGGCGCGCCCCGGCGTTCCGCGCCGTAGCGTGGGGCATCTTGTACTTCAAAGCCCGCGAGGAAAAAGGCCGTGCCCAGGATGCGGCTGGCGGTCTTCATGCCCTGGCCGCCGCGGCCGTGAAAGCGGAGGCGATACATGGCGCATCCTCTGATTTTCCGGTATCGGTTAAAAAATCCCCCAACGCCTCGTGGCCATGGCCTTCTTTACCCTCTGAACAGCCAGGTTCAGGGCCGCGTCCCGGGGCATAATCTTTTTGGTCTTGGATTCTTCCAGCACCAAGCGTGTATTATAGCGCACTTTTTCGGCAATGGTCTCAAAGACCGCGCTCTTGGTTGCTCCCTGGTATTCCATGGCGGCACAGATCACTCCACCCGCATTGGCAATGAAATCAGGTACAGAAACGACCCCTTTTTCATGCAGGTATTTTTCGGCCCCATACGTCACCGGGATGTTGGCCCCCTGGACCACCAGCTTGGCCTGGAGGCGGTGCACGTTATCCTCGGTCAGCACATCGGGGCGGGCCGCGGGAATCCAGATGTCGCATTCGAAGTCTATCACCTCGTCACGCTCAAACTTTCGGCCCTGGGGATGATCGATGACGCTCTTCCCGGCCTCTTTCAACCTAAAAAGTTTGTCCATATCCAGACCTTCGGGATGATAGATAGCTCCTCGGGAGTCCGCAGCGCCCACCAGAATGCCCTGGCGCGCAGCCAGGAAACGGGCCGCGTGCTTGCCCACCGCGCCGAAGCCCTGTACTACTATACGGGCTTTTTCCAGCCTAAAGTCACAAAAATAGCCGCATAATTGTAATGCGACTTCCGTGGCGTGGCTTAAGCCCCAGCCCGTGGCGCCGATTTCGTCCAGCGGAATACCGCCGACTTCCGCGGGCAGACCCGCTGCCCGGCCGATTTCATCATTGATCCAGGACATGCACATTTCATCCGTGCCCATGTCCGGTCCGAAAATATATTCCCGCTCGTCCCGCAAGGCGCAGGCCAGGACCCGAATCAGGCGCTCTTTATCAGGTCTGGGCATATTGGGGTCGCCGTAGAGAACTACCTTGGCGCCCCCATGAGGCAAACCGGCTGCGGCATTCTTCAGGGTCATGGCCCGGGCAAGGCGGATACACTCTTCGGTGGTGACGTCTGGGGCCATGCGCACGCCGCCGATGGCCGGCCCTGCGGCCACGTTGTCCACCACCAATACCGCTTTCAGGTTGACAGAGGGATCGCAGACATGAATAATTTTCGCCGGCCCCAAGTCATCTGCAAATTCAAAAAGATCAGCCATGAAAGCCCCCTCTTTTAGTTGACCAGCCAATTATATGGGATTTAGCGAAATATGACGAGAAAGATTGTCGCGTCAAGGGAGGGGACGGACGATGGTTATTAAGTCGCCGTTGATGGTCAGCCGTCCAGTGGTAGACATGGAGGCCCATTTGCTCCGATCCGACGCGCCTGAATGCGGGACACCTCAGATATGCAGGAAAGGTTTCTAAGTACGGCTGAGGTGAGGTTTTGTCCCCTTTAGGATTGTCCTTAATCCCGAAAAACCGTCCTCTGTGTCTCTATCTGTCCTTTGAGAAGTTGTGGCATCATCTCCTCACCTTGGAGATGCGAACTATTCCCCTAATGCTGAATTTTTATAACATTAAGAAACCTATCATACTTTTGGTTAGATAATAAAAGAATCTTCTCAAAAAAATTGTGTTAAATCTTAATATGGATTATTCGTGCTCAAGAGAGAGGGAGTTTAAGGAAGATTAAAATCCTCAATTTTCACACTGGGTAGTAACCGAACAAGACCGACGTTTGTATAATTGATAGTCGCCAATTTTTGCTAGTTTACTATATTGTTTCAGGAACTTAGTAAATCTTTCATCCATTGAAAAATATTCTATAAAGTCAAAACCAATATCACCTAAGCCAAATAAATATTTTTTTTGATCTACTATGAGTAGCATTGGCGGGTTTGTTATTAATTCATTGATTGCCATATCAAACAACATCCGTTCTATCTTATCCATTTCATGCAACTGATGGTATTTTACTTTCTTTTCCACGTGATTTTTATGACGGTAATATGTCGACAAATGCCATAAAGACCATAATCGGTAGGAATGAACGGCCTTGCTATAGGGTATCAGGAGAGTGGCAGGATAAAGATGGGTGCTAAAAAAGAAAATCGGTTCTCCTGCTGCGTGGGTTTTTACTAAAGGTATTAATTCAGGAAGGACGCTGTGCTCATACATTGTATATTTTCTTATAGAAATAATGCCAGTCATTATAGCCAAACAAGTTATAAAAACCAAAACAGACAGCCTTACACCTTTCCATGAGCGTTGAAAAATATTTTTATATTGTCCAATTACTCTGATTGTGGCTATCGATAACAGAAATAATGAGGTGGCAAGACCCGGATAAAAATGGTTGGGCCAGCCCTTTTTTTGGAAGATAACTGTTACATAAAATGCAGTTGATGCTATGAAAATAATTCGGAGAACAATTTTATCGCTTTGGCTAAATGACATAAATATTATGATAAGTAAGGATATGAACCAAGGCAATGTTCTGTAGTCAAATATTATTTCTAAAAAGGGTACATTAAACCCATGATAAGTTTGTAAAGCTAAAGACACCATTGCAAAATAGTTAATGTGAAATACGGCAATATATATATAATATAGTGCTGTCACAGATATAATGGCGATATTGCCTATCCATAGTAAACTATCTTTTTTATGTTTAAGTATAATTAAGTAACATTCAATAAATATCCATATACAAAGGAAGTAAGGCTTAAATGACAATCCTATGCCGGCCAAAACTCCAACCGCCAATGAAAGCGTTTTATCCAGCTGGTTATCCAAAGCTCTATTTATGGCGGACAATATATATGGAGTTGTCAAAATGAGTACGATATGTTCCCTTTGACCAAAAACGGTTAAAGGCCATACTAATGTCAAAAAAATTAAACTAAATAATATAGGAAGACTCTCATTAATGTCGTGGAAAATCATATTTATTAATTTGTAACAAAAATATATAGATAGTATGATTATAAGAATAATATAAGAAATAAATAAGGTAGGCGCTGAAAGGCTAAAATATCGAGCTATCCAGACAGGAGGAATACTGAAATATGCTGCAATGGGGGGATTAAATTCCAGCATATCCACGTATAAAATATTGCCATTTAATATCCGTTCCGCTTCATCCAAATAAAATGCGCAGTCAAAATGGATAGGGGTAAAATATAGAACCGGCATTATCATTATTAAAAATAAATAAAAAATTAACCAAAATGTCTTATTTTCACCTGCATTACTTAATTGATCGTTACTATTCTTGCAAACCATTTTATACTTCAGATCCTTCCAGATTCCGCTGGTGTTATTTAATAAACCGAAATATGCGGCAACCTTGTCCAATCGAGGTCAAAAACCGGTTAAGCGACCGCTCTTTCCGAGGTTAACCTCGGAAAGCTTCCTCTTTTTGTACCATCTTGTCCCGTAGACGGCACGATAGCACAAATTTTCATGAATTTATCGACCAATCTGCTGGATATAGTTAATTTATTTAGTAACATTGGCATACCTGCCCCTCAGAACAACTGATCTTGTCCCAGGGAAAGCGGTTTTCTCCTACAGGTAGGGAGCAGTCCCGGCAAGGTGAAGTATCGCATAGATTTCTTGGGTAATCAGGCCGTATAAAATATCCCGGGTCCGTCGGTAATCCTCCAGGCTGCCGCCGTAAGGGTCAAATACCGGCCGGTGTAGCAATCTGCCCCGGAAGGTTAGGGGCAAGAGATTTTTTAGTGAGTAATTTGTCAGATTAACCGCCAGATAATAGGCGGAAAACTCTATTTCTTCCAGTCCCTTGGAGCGCAGCCCTGCTACGGATACTCCTGTTTCCGCCAGCGCCTCCAGGGTCAGCGGCGCCATGGCTGGGGGATTTCCATCTTGACCAGGTCGCCCCTGGTGTGCCGGGACCTGGACCTGCTTACTTCCCTGCCGGACGTTAACGTGGGCCTGTCCATCCCCACCGATGATGATAAGGTCCGAAAGATACTGGAGCCACATTCCCCACCCATCGGCGCCCGGGTGGTTGCGCTGCAAAAGCTGCATCAGGCGGGACTTAAACCCTGGGTCTTCATCGCGCCCATGCTGCCCATGAATGCTGAGAAGCTTTATGAACTCCTGGCGCCCTACGTCAGCCACGTGATGCTCGATCCCTTGAACTACCGGAAGCAGGTACAGGCCATCTTCCGGGAACAGGGCTGGGATTATGCCCTGACCGACGCGTACGCGGCCCAGATCCGGGCCAGGCTGGAAAGGTTTTTCGGTGATAAGGCCCGCTGAGCCGCGGCGGCAGCCCCGGCCAGCATGCGGGTCGGGAGGGGGTGGGGGAGGGCAGGGACTTCAAGTCCCTGGCCCCTCCCCCATAAATTCAATGCGCTTCGCCGCTGAGTTCCGATTTATGGATGGGCAAGTAACGCATCCCCAGGTCGAAGATAAGGATGCCCGCGGCGATCAGGGCCGCGGTGACGAAAATCTCGATGGCCGAGGGGAAGTAGCCGAACTGCCGGTAGCCGATGTAGCTGGTGAGGCTGACGTTAAAGCGGTTGAGGACCACCCCGAAGGCCGACAGGCCCGCGGCCCAATACAGCCCCTTTTCTGTTTTGCGAATCTCCGGGAAACTCAGGAGCAACGCGGGCAAGGCCACGGTGCCGAACAACTCCACGTAGAACCAGAAGTGGACCCAATCCCAGACCCAGACCGCGGCCCCCCGGGCATAAAGGTCGGTGACCTTCATAGCGAAGTAAACCAGTAAAGCGATGGCCAGGCCTTTGCCCAGGTCCGAGAGGATGCCGATTTCCGGCTTCCGCTTATAGACCTTGGAGCTGATCAGGCTCTCCAGGGTGATGACGCTCATGCCGCCGATGACCGCGGAGCAAAAGAATAAGGGCCCCAGGGCCTTGGTGGCCCAGAGATCGCTCATCTTCTGGGGCAGCAACAGGAACAAGGCCCCCAGGGAGGATTGGTGCAGGGTGGAAAGCATGATGCCAGCCACCACCAGCACCAGGTAAATGTCCCGGAAGAACTTGATCCAGCTCTCTTTGCCGTAGCGCTCCAGGCCGATGATGAACAGGTCGATGGCCAGCACGGTGGTATACAGCATGACGCACCAGGACACTTCAAAGAGCACGGAATGGGGATTCCACATGACCATGGGGTGCCAGATGCGCCAGGGTTGCCCCAGGTCGAAGAACAACCCGACGACAAAGACCAGGTAGCCCATGAAGGCCGAAAGCTTGGCCGGCCGGAGCAGAGGTTCGAACTTTTTCAGGTTGAAGATATAGATGGTGGCGGCCATGGTGAAGCCGCCCCCGGCCAGGGCCACCCCCGCCAGGATGTCGAAGCTGACCCACAGGCCCCAGGGGTATGCGTCGTTCAGGTTGGTGGTGGCTCCCAGACCGAAGAACAGCCTGGCAATAGCGGAGATGCCGCCCAGCACCAGCACCACGTAGAGGATGGCCCTGCCCAGGGATAACTTTCCTTCTCCGGGATACCATTTTTCAACTTTTTCCGCCATGGCTCAATCCTCCTTGGTTTCCTGAGCCTGGATCTCGGCCCGGCGTTTATGCAAATAATGGAGTCCCACGGCCAGACCTCCCACGGCCACGCCTACGAAAGGCACCTTGGACATCCACTCCCGGCCGTAAATACCTTGGGGGATATCTCCCAGGTCAGTGCGGAAGCCCACTTTGTGCAGCCCCAGTTCCTCGAAGGAAACCGCGGTGAGATAGAGTTTGGAAGTCCCCCCGCCGGTTTTCTCGCCGTAAACCAGGGGATAGTAACGGTTGGGCTGGGTGCCGATGCGGCGATGGGCCTCTTTCAAGAGGTCCGCCCGTTCCCCGAAGAGAAGAGTCGCGGTGGGACAGGTGGTGACACAGGAAGGAGCCAGGCCCATAGCCAGACGCTCGGCGCAGAAAGTGCATTTGCGCACCAGGGGCACTGCGGACCCCCACTCGAACTTGGGAATCTGGAAGGGACAGGCCATCATGCAGTAGCGGCAGCCGATGCACTTGTAGTCGTCATAGACCACCGGCCCCTCTCTCATTTTTTCCAGGGCCCCCACCGGGCAGACGCTGGCGCAAGCCGGGTCATTGCAATGCATGCAGCGCCGGGAGATAAAATGCCATTCCATCTGGCCTCCCGGCCGGGCTATCTCCCGGAAGATGATGCGGTTGTATTGATTGCTGCTCAGATACCTCGGGTTGGACCAGGTCTCGCTGAACTTGGCTTCGCCACCCTTCAGCTCATTCCAGCTTTTGCACGCCACCTGGCAGGCCCGGCAGCCGATACACTTGGTGGTATCGATCAAGATCGCTTTACTCATAAGCTTTCCCCTTTAGGCCCGCAGCCTAGGCCTTTTCCACGTTCACCAGGAATACCTTGTATTCCGGGATCATGGTGTTGGCGTCCCCGATTTGGGGGGCCAGTTGATTGCAGGCGTAATTTGTGGGCTTGCTCTGTGGCCCGCCGGTAATACCACCGGCAAAGCCGAAATGCCAGGGCAGGGCCACCATCTCCACCGTGTTTTGGAAGCCTTTGGCGCCGCAGCAAAAGGGCGCGACCCGGTTGGTGACGTTGGCCCGGGCCAGCACCTCGCCCCGGATACTGCTGACCTTTACCCAATCACCCGCTTTGATGCCTTTGGCTTTGGCCAGGGTGGGGCTCATTTCCACGAACATTTCCGGGAACATCTCCGACTGCCATTCCAGGTTCCGGGTCATGGCCCCGGCTTGCCAGTGTTCGGTGACCCGGAAGGTGGTGGCGATGATGGGGAACCGGGGGTCGCAGACCTCCGCGAGCTTGTCCTTTTCCCCTTTCCAAATCCGCACCGCGGGATTGGACTGCTGCTTCGAAACGGGGTTGACGAAGGGACATTCCAGGGCCTCGTAGTGTTCCGGGAAGGGGCCGTCTTTGCACAGGCCCTTGGGGACGAAGAAGCGGGCTTTCCCTTCGGGGAGCATAAGATACGGGGCTTTAGCCGATTCATCCGGGGCTACGTGGACCTTGGTTGCCGGGTCAATCCATTTAAAATCCGCGACGTCAAAATTTTTCCAGGCCTTGGCCCCTTCATCCCAGCGCACCAGGGCCTTGTCTTTATTCCAGGGCTGGCCGTGGGGGTCGGCGGAGCAGCGGTTGTAGATGATGCGCCGGTTCACCGGCCAGGCAAAAGACCAGCCGGGATAAAGCCCCAGGCCGCTAGGGTCTTTTTTGTCGCGGCGAGCCATGAAGTTGTTCTTTTTATCCGGGCCCGGATAGCAGCCGGAGTAGATCCAGCAGCCGCAGGCAGTGGAGCCGTCGTCTTTCAGGCCCAGGAAATTGGCCACCTGCTTTTTGTCTCCCACGGTGTAGCCGTTGATTTCCTTGGCTACCACATGAACGTCGGGGACGGCCCCGTAGCTCCAGGACAAATTGACGATGGGGTCCTTAAAGACCGCCTTGGGGTCCTCTTTATAAAGCTTCTGTAACTCCAGGCCCAGGCGGTTGGCGTACCACAAGTCGCTCTGGGCGTCGCCGTGGGGCTTCACCGCTTGGTAGCGCCATTGGATCCAGCGGCCGCTGTTGGAGGCGCTGCCTTCCTTCTCCAGGGAGTCCGCCGCGGGAAAGAGAAAAACCTCGGTTTTGATGTCCTTGGGGTTGGCCCCGGGCCGCTTCCAGAAGACCGAAGTATCCGTCTCCCAGAGGTCGAAAGCCGCCATCCATTCCAGCTTGTCCAACGCGGCATAGGTCTGGTTGAGATTGGAGGAGCCCACCGCGGGGTTCATGCCCCAAACCAGCATGCCCTTGATACCGCCCGCGCCCATGGACTCAAACAAAGGAATCCAGGAATAACCGGCACCTTGAAAGCCTTTGCCGGCCTTGGGCAGATAGTCGTAAGCGAAGTCGTTCTCTTTTTTAGCCGCGTCTCCCCAGAAGGCCTTGAGCAGGCTCACGAAAAACTTGGGTTTGTTGATCCAGAAACTGGCCTTGGGGGTTTCCTTATCCAGATAATCCTTCAGGGAGGGATGGGCCGCTTCATTAGGGGAGGCCATGTAGCCCGGAACCAGATGGAACAGGAGGGCCATGTCCGTGGAACCCTGGACGTTGTTCTCACCCCGGAGGGCATTGATGCCGCCGCCCGCCACCCCCATGTTCCCCAACAACATCTGCAGGATGGAATAGCCGCGAATGATCTGCACCCCGGTGGAGTGCTGGGTGCCCCCCATGGCATAGAGGATGCTGCCGGCCTTCCCGGGTTTACCAGTTTCTGCGTATAGGGCCGCCATCTTCAGGAAGGTATCGGCGGACAGGCCGGTGGTGGCGGTCACCAATTCCGGGGTATAACGGGCGTAATGGGCCTTCATCAGTTGGAAGACGCAGTGGGGATTGCTCAAGGTGGGATCGGTGACCGGTTTGCCGTCTTTATCCGCTTCATAATCCCAGGAAGCGGCGTCGTAGGCCCGTTTATCCGCCTGGTACCCGGAAAAAAGCCCTTCCTGAAAGGCAAAGTCCTTCTTCACTAAGAACGGGGCGTTGGTATAGTTGACCACATAATCTTTATGGAAGAGATTGTTTTGTAAGATGTAATTGATCAGGCCGCCCATCAGGGCGATATCCGTACCGGGCCGCAGGCGCACGTACAGGTCGGCCTTGGCCGCGGAACGGGTAAACCGGGGGTCGACCACAATGAGTTGGGCTCCCTTTTCCTGAGCCTTGGTGATCCATTTGAAACTGATGGGATGGTTCTCTGCGGGATTGCAGCCGATGATCATCAGGCAATCACTGTTGGCCAAATCGTTCCAGTGATTGGTCATCGCGCCCCGGCCGAAGGTGGGCCCCAACGAGGCCACGGTGGAGGAGTGTCAGAGCCGGGCTTGGTGCTCTAAATAGACAACGCCCAGAGCGCGCATGAGCTTGGAAATAAGGTAACACTCTTCATTGTTCAGGGCGGCCCCGCCGATGGAGGCCAGGGCCTCGGTGCGGTTCACCGTCACGCCCGCGGGAGATTTAGTGACGAAAGCCGCGTCCCGGGTGGCCTTGACCCGCTGGGCCAGGGTTTTCATAGCCCAATCCAGATCCTTCTCTTCCCACTTATCACTGCCCGGGGCCCGGTACTGCACTTTTTTCAGGCGCCGGGGGCTGGTGACCACCTCCATCACCGCCTGGCCCTTGCTGCACAAGGCCCCTTGGTTGATGGGATGATCCGGGTCGCCTTCCACGTTGATCAGTTTCCCCCCCTTGGTGTGGGCCACCAGCCCGCAACCCACCCCACAGAAAGGACAAATGGAGGTGGTGGCGGAGGCGTCTTTGATCTTGGCAGGGGGGATTTGGGCAGCCCAACCGGAACGTTTGCAAATAATCTCGGTAAGGCCCGTCGCGGCCAGGCCACTCCCCAAAACTTTAAGAAAAGTTCTTCGAGAAATGGACATTTTTATTTCCTCTTTTTAAATAGTTAAACTTAAAGGGGAGTTGTCGCTAATTATAGTTAGGATTTTCCCACCACCTCCTTTGTGCCCATGCTATAGTTTTTCCACAATAATAGAAATTTATTTTGATTTCCACTTAATTTTGTTTACAAACCGATCTCCTTTTTTTAGAATATCGTGTTTTTTCTTCTGCGATACTATTATTATATATACTATCTTGCTATATAATTTATAACAATACTTTGCTCTCCCTCACAATACTTTTCCAGATTAATAACTTATCGCTACATTGCGCTATTGTGTCCAGGGCGAAAACCGGTTAGGCGAAGATGATTGAGTGCGGGATTGGAAATGTGAGAAATTTATTTGAAACGTTTTAAAAATTAAGGGACTTCCCGGTTCCGGCGCGACCGGTAAAACGTAAAAAGCCCGGCAAACCAAAATTTGCCGGGCTTTGTAAGTTTATGAATCAGGTGAGGTTAGGTTATTTCCGCCTATTCCTCTTCCAGCTCGATGCCGTCCCGTTCAAACTGGGCGTCCCGCTCGGCCTTGGCCGCGGCCTGTTCCTCTTCGCTCCAGGGCTCGATCTCCAGGCAGTTGGCCACCAGTTCCCAGAGGTACAGGGTTTCCGTGTAGTTGCCCATGTCGAAGCCTTCCCGGCCCTTCTTGAACTCCCCGGCCAGACCCTTCATGATCTGGTCCCGGCAGTTGTGGCAAGGAGCGACCACAATCTCGGCGCCGCTGTCCCTGATCTGGTCCACCTTCACCTTGCCGTAGGCCAGGCGCTCTTCGTCATAAGGCATGGCCCAGGCGCCGCCGCCCGCGCCGCAGCAGAAGTTGTTCATGGCATCGTCGCACATTTCCCGGTAGAGGCTTTCGTCAAAGCACTGCTTGACGATCCACCGGGTCTTCTCACCCATGTGGTCGCCGAAGGCCATCTGGGACTTGCGCACGTAGTTGCAGGGGTCGTGCACCGTCACGGTTTCATGATACTTGTGTTTGTTGAGCTTGATCCTGCCGGACTTGATGTAGTCCTCCAGCAGGTCCATGACGCTGACTACCTTGAATTCGTCGTAAACTTCGGGGAACCAATTTTTGAACCCGAACCGGGTTGCATAGTAGGCGTGCCCTCATTCGGGGTACAAGATAGTTTTACACTTAAGTCGTCGGGCGTTCTCGATGACCCGGGCCACCTGTTCTTTCATGCGGGGGTCGTCCCCGGAGAACAGCCCCCAGTTGACGCCTTCCCAGTTCACCGAGGACACGGTCCAGTCTTCCTTGGCCGCATAGAAGATGCGCCACCAGAACTTCATGTCGTCGGGCTCGCCGAAGGGCTCCTTGGAGTTGATGGTGGTGATGATGTTGGCCCCTTCTTTGTCCACGGGCACGTAGAAGCCGGGGCAGGGCTGCTCCTCATCGTTTTCCATCTCCACTCCCAGGTCGGCCAGGAGGAACAGGAAATCATCCTTGGGGATGCCCAGGTTGTTGCCCCGCTCCAGGTTCATCATGGTGCCTTTGTGGATGGGCCCCGGCACCTTGTCCCGATCCCGGGCGGTGCGGCAGGCCCGGAAGGACCGCATCAACTGGATGCCCATGGGGCACTGGTACTGGCAACGGCCGCAGAGGGTGCAGACCCACGGCCATTTGGAGTCCACTACCTCCTGTTCCATGCCAAAAACCAGAGCCCTGATGGCTTTCCGGGCGTCCCAACCGGGGACCAGGCCGGTGGCGGGACAGCCACCGCCGCAGGTGCCGCAGGTATAGCACCGGTCCGCCATCTCGGGAACAACCGGAATTTTCCGGTTTTTTCGGTTAACCTCAACGGCTGCTTCCATTTAAGATTTCCTCCGTATGTTGTCTGAATTCTTATCTTTTATGGTTATTTATCCAATGTCGACGTACCGCCCCCCGCAAAAGTGGGGATTTATACATTGTCAAGTATAGCAAAAATTTTTGATATACTCAAATTTTTCGGTCTATTCACCTTAGCAGAATTTTTTCTAACTAGCAAACCCCAGAATCTGCAAAATGCGCGCATTTGCATCTTTAACGGCCTCCGCCACCGCCGGAGACAGGCCTGGCCTGACTTCTTCGGGAATCTCCTGGACTTGCACTACCACGATATGAATCTCCATCTGGGTATGTTCTTGAAGTTCCCGAAGCATGTTCACCGTGGGAAACTGGTGCAGAGAGAAGTCCGCTACTTTTTGGGGCGGAATCGCGTCCACCGGGATTTCAAAGACCTCCCCGGGCTTCCGGCCCGGGTGGTCCACCGCATCGATGATAATGATCTTTTGGGGTTTCTTCTCGCTGAGCGCCAGGTCAAATAGCAGATCCCGGATACTGGTGCCCACGTCCATAGCCAGGACGTCTTTGGGGAGTGCATAATTTTCCTGGAGGTATTGCACCACTGCCGGTCCGAAACCGTCATCGCCGAAGAGAATGTTGCCGCAGCCAAAGATCAGGATGGATTTGTCAAACAACTCAAGGGCCATCGGTTGTCCTTAAGGAGTTCGGAGGGATAAAGCAATTTATATAATTTTATCGCCGAACATTACATCCGTAAACCCTCAGCCCGGGTTGGGCCGTCGGCCCCATTATTTCCCCGGGCGTCCGGCCGCGGCCATGTTGACCATGAGGATGTTGGACTTAATCACGTCATCCAGGTTTTCCTTGCCGGAATTATCCGTGCTCAGCGGATAGGCGGCGCACACCCCTTCCACGTTGCACACCCGGTTCAAGGTGATCTTGTAGCCCCCGGCTTTGGGCAAGGCCCGTCTCAGCAGGGCCAGGGACTGGTCGTACTTTCTCTCCTTGCAGAAGATGGAAGCCAGGTTGTTCAGAGCCAGGGGGTGGTCCGGGTGCTGTTTTAAGACCTCTTCATAGACCTTTCGGGCCTCGCTGAATTTGCCTTGTTCCAGAAGTTCGTAACCGGCGTTGATTTTCCCGGCCAGGGCCGCGTCGCCCTGGGTGAACGCCGGTGCAGCCAGGATCAGCCCCAGCAACAAATAGAGAATTACCAAGCCTGCTTTTGGCATCGATCTTTTCCTCGCAAACCGGCGGCCCCTAAGCCCCAGATGATACGATTTCTCTAATCCACCCCGTACTTAAAACTTATCTTCTTTAACAGGGTCTGCTTTACCGGGCAGTCTCCCGCTACCTGCAGCAAGGCGGTTCGCTGGGGTTCGGTCAGGTTGCCTGCCAATTCCACCACATAGTTGAAGATTGTTTCTCCGGGATGGCTGCGATCCAACGTGACCTTGGTGGACGCTTCCCTGAGAGGAATGCCGTGTTTATCCGCGTACTTGCGTAAAGTAATATTGATACAGGTGGCCAGCGCGGCTTCCAGCAGGTGATGGGGCCAGAACCCGCCGCCGCTGCCGCCTTTTTCCCTGGTGGTATCCGCCACTCCGTGATGCTCGTTATCGGTGAACGGGGTCCGATAGGCCGGGTCATCGCTGCCAGCAATAATCATGGGCGATTGTCCTTAGATTTTGAAGTTGGCTTATTTTATAGATAAATAAAGCCTTGGGAAATAGGCGATTAATTTTCTCGCCGGGTTTCTTCGCCAAAAAACCTGTAAGAAGGCGTTTTGTCCAACGATTCCCCAATTTCTTGCATCCCCGGCCAATAAAGCATAGACTTAAGCCATTCGCCGGCGGCGGCGGAGTTATCTATCATTGCCGGGAGGGAAGGGGCCTTGCATGAATATGGCCTGATGGAAGAGGTGGTCAAAAGCCTGCTGGCCAGGCTGGAGGAGCCGGGGCTGGAGTTGGAGGGCGCCAATATGGAGGTGGTCTTGAAAGTCGGGGCCCTGGCCATCCACTCCGCGGCCGCCACCCGCCAGGCCTTTGAGGTTTTGACGAAGGGCACCAAACTGGAGCAAGCCCGGCTGGACCTGATCGTCGAACCCCTGATCCTCACCTGCGCCAACTGCGGCTTCAAAGGCTCTCTGCCCGAAGGCGCGGTGGACCCCCACGAACAACTGCCCCTGGCCCCCTGCCCCAAGTGCGGCAATATCTCCCCGGTGACCGGCAGCCGGGGCGTGGAGTCCATTGAGCTAATCATAGAATAAATAAAGATTCACCGCAGAGGCGCAGAGGACGCAGAGGTTCACAGAGAATAGAAAATTTTTGCTCTGGTACAACCAGGGCAAAAAGTCTTTTTCTCTGTGTTTCTCGGCGTCCTCTGCGTCTCTGCGGTGAATCTTTTCTACTTCTTCCCCGCCTGCTGCATCTTGGCCCAAGGGTCGCGTAAGGTCACGGTTCTATTAAAAATCGGGGTTCCGGACGCGGCGTCTTTATCCACGCAGAAGTAGCCCATCCGCTCGAACTGAAAGAAGTCACCGGGCCGGGCTGCGGCCAAAGACGGCTCCAGGCGGCAATCTTTGAGGACCTCCAGGGAGTTGGGGTTGAGGTCAGCTTTAAAATCGCCTTCGTGCTCTTCGCCGGGCGCGGGTTGGGTGAAGAGGCGGTCGTAGAGGCGCACTTCCGCGGTGAGGGCCTGAGGGGCGGAGACCCAATGGAGGGTGGCCTTCACCTGGCGGCCGTCCGGGGCGTAGCCGCCCTTGGTCTCCGGATCGTAGGTGCAGCGGAGTTCCGTGACTTTCCCGGACGCATCCTGCACCACCCCCACGCACTTGAGGTAGTAGGCGTAGCGCAGCCGCACCTCCCGGCCCGGGGCCAGGCGGAAGAATTTTTTCGGGGGGTCTTCCAGAAAATCTTCCTGTTCAATATACAACTCCCGGGAAAAAGGCACCTTGCGGGTGCCCAGGGACGGGTCTTCGGGGTTGTTCACCGCGTCCAGTTCCTCCACCTGCCCCTCCGGATAGTTCTCGATGACCACTTTCAGGGGCCGGAGCACCGCCATCACCCGGGGCGCGCGGCGGTTTAAATCCTCCCGGACGCAGTATTCCAGCAAGGCCAGGTCCACGATGTTCTCCCGGCGGCCCACGCCGATCTTCTCGCAAAAGTTACGCACGGCCTCCGGGGTGTAACCCCGGCGGCGCATTCCCGAGAGCGTGGGCATGCGGGGGTCGTCCCAGCCGTTAACATGCCCTTCATTCACCAACTGCAGGAGTTTACGCTTGCTCATCACCGTGTAGCTCAGGTTAAGGCGGGCGAACTCGTACTGATAAGGGCGGTAGGGTACCGGCAGGTTGTCCAGGGTCCAGTCGTACAGGGGCCGGTGGTCCTCAAATTCCAGGGTGCAGATGGAATGGGTGATTCCCTCCAGTGCGTCGGAGATGGGGTGGGCATAGTCGTACATGGGGTAGATGCACCACTTATCCCCGGTGCGGTGGTGCTCCGCATGGAGGATTCTATACAGCACCGGGTCCCGCATATTCAGGTTGGGGGAAGCCATGTCGATCTTGGCCCGCAGCACCCGGGCGCCGTCCGGGAATTCCCCGGCCCGCATGCGCTGAAAGAGGTCCAGGTTTTCCGCCACCGAACGCGTCCGGTAGGGGCTGTCCTTCCCCGGCGCAATCAAGGTGCCCCGGTATTCCCGGATTTCGTCGGCGCTCAGGTCGTCCACATAAGCCTTGCCGGTTTCGATTAATTTTAGGGCGTACTGGTACAACTCTTCAAAGTAATCGGACGCGAAATAGAGCCTGTCTGCCCAGTCAAACCCCAGCCAGCGCACGTCCGCCTGGATGGACTCCACGTATTCCACCTCTTCCTTGGTGGGGTTGGTGTCGTCGAAGCGGAGGTTGCACAGGCCCCCGAATTCCTGGGCCACCCCGAAATTGAGGCAGATGGACTTGGCGTGGCCGATGTGCAAATAACCGTTAGGCTCCGGGGGAAAACGGGTCATGAGACGGCCTTCGTTTTTCCCGGCCTGCAGGTCATCGCTGATAATCTGGCGGATAAAATCCAGGGGTTGATTGGTCTCGGTGGTGCTCATATACCTAACTCCCGAATATACCAGGTTGTGAAGATGCTAGCGGGGTAGGGGCGGGTTTGAAACCCGCCCCTACAGGGTATGCATATCAATATACTGCCTTTTAAATATTAACCGAATGCCGCCATTTCTTAATGGGTTTTCAGTCCCGGCGATAAACAAAGACAAACTCCTCGGCGTTAATATCGATAATCAGGTCGCCGCCCCGGCTCAAACCGTAGGCCAGCCAACTGGGCAGGTCCTCCCGGCAGCAGACGATGTCGGGGGAGGAGCGGCCCGCGGCCTTATCGAACCAGGCCAGCAGCATGGGCTCGGGGCAAATCTCCCGGGCCCGCTGCTCCGCGGCTTGCTTGGCCTTGAGGAAATCCAGGGCCTGGTCTTCCAGGCGGAGGTCCACCGGATTGGGCAGCATTTCCCGGGTCAGGTTGGGGCATTCGGATGGCATGAACAGATCTTCCCCGGTTTAGGGAAAATTGACCTCCCCTTCCGGCGCTTCCATCTCCCCGGGCAACTCCGTGAAAGGAAAGGGGCGCCGGTTTTCATTCAGGCTGATAAACCGCCAGACGTGGTAACCGAAGCCGATCACCTTATTGGCAAAGACCCGCACCGGCTCGCTGTGCTGCAAGGTAATAAACAGGTAAACGTACTGGAACAGGGTGGTCAGCACGATGGTGGCGTTGACGATGCCGTTAATGGGCAGGAAAAGTATGGTGATGAGCAAGCGTATGGCGATCTGGCCGCGGGTGAGGGCGGTTCTAGGCTGGTCGTTCATGGTTCCTCCTAAGCCGGGGTTAGGATGGCGGCCCCAGGTGCATTGAAGTCTACGGCAAGCTAACCTAACCAAATATAAAGTGGAACAAGGGGTTTTGCAAGGCAGGTAGGTTGTCCTGGCCACCGGTTGGGCCAGGAATATATTTTTGTTAAAAATTTTTCTTGACAGTCGGAGGAGTGGAGGGTAATTTATAGCAATTGAGACTCATTCTCGATAATATGAAGCCCGAGATCGACGTTTTCCGTGAGTTCCTGGCCCACAAGGGGATGCGCGCCACCCCGGAGCGGGAGGCCATCCTGATGGAGGTCTTTGCCCACCATGACCACTTCGACGTGGAAGAACTCATCATGCGCCTGCGCCAAAACGGCCAGCGCATCTCCCGGGCTTCCGTTTACCGCACCATGGCGCTCTTAGTGGAAAGCAGCCTGGTGCAGGAGGTCTTTGTTGAGGACGGACACATGCACTACGAGCACGTCTACGGGCACGAGCACCACTGCCACCTGCGCTGCCTGGGCTGCCGCAAGATCATCGAATTCCGGAACGGCGCCATGGAAGAGGTGGAGCAACGCCTCGGCCAGGCCCACCGGTTTGATGTCACCGGCCACAAACTGGAGATTTACGGCTACTGTGCGGAGTGTCAGGAGCAGAAGAAGTAATTAGCGGCCAATTTTTTTTGGCATATATTTGAGACTAAGTCTCTGTCGCAACAGCAAGGGGGGAGTTTATGCCCATTTATGAGTATCACTGCCTGGATTGCGGCAGCCGGGACGAACGGCTGGCGGGGCTGGACGACCATACGGCCCTTTGCGTCCGGTGCCGGGGCATGATGTTCCGCCAGGAGGAAGACCTCTTCCGGCCCTACTTCAAGGGAGGCGACTCCATGGGCCGGCCTGGGGCTTCCTCTTTTAACCTGAACTTATAACGTAATTTCAATGGCTTGGAGGTTTTTATGGTGCCGTTAGGGCTTCTGGCAGCCGGGGAAAAGGCTGAAGTGGCGGAGACCAAGATGGAGGAGCTCATTTCTCCTTGCACCAAATGCCAATGCGACAAGTCCGGGTGTTTCTCCCGGATCGAGGACATGGGGCTGCGCGCGGGCAAGACGGTGGAAATCCTGAATAATCACCGGGGGCAAGGGGTTCTCTTGGTCAAAGTGGATGAATCCCGCATCGCCATGAACCGGGGTATGGCCATGAAGATCATGGTGCGGAGGAAGGACGCATGAACCTGGCAAAACTAAGGCCCGGCGAAAAGGGCAAAATCACGAAAATAGGAGCCATCGGCCCCATGAAGCGCCGCCTCATGGATATGGGCGTCCTGGTGGGGGAGACGGTGCAGGTGGAAAAGGTCGCGCCCCTGGGGGACCCCATTGAAATAACCGTTAAGGCCTACAAGCTTTCCCTGCGGAAGAGCGAGGCCGAAGGCATCGCCGTGGAGGTGGTGAAATGAAGACCGCAGCCGCCTTGCAGGAAGCTTTAAACCCCCAACGGGTGCTCACCGTGGCGGTGGCGGGCAACCCCAATTCCGGGAAATCTACCCTGATCAACGCCCTGGCCGGGACGCGACTCCAGGTGGGCAACTGGCCCGGGGTGACGGTGGAAAAGAAAGAGGCGGTCCTGGAATACCAGGGCTGGAAGATCCGCCTGGTGGACCTCCCCGGCACCTACAGCCTCAGCCCCTATTCCCAGGAGGAAATCATAGCCCGGGATTATCTGGTCCAGGAAAATCCGGACGTCATCATCGACGTCATCGACGCCACCAACCTGGAGAGAAATCTCTATCTGACCATGCAATTGCTGGAGCTGGGCATCCCGGTGGTGGCCGCCTTGAATATTTACGATGAAGCCGAGAACAAAGGCTACCGCATCCAGACCGCGGCCATGGAAGAGATGCTGGGAGCGCAAGTCATCCCCACCGTGGCCACCCGGAAACGGGGTATGGACGAATTGCTGGACGCGGTGGTAACCGCCGGGGAAAACGCCCCGGTCCGGGAGCCCAAGAAGGTCCCTTACGGGGAAGACATCGAGGCCGCGGTCACGGAAACGGAGAACTCCATTAAGAAGCTGCATCCCACCCTGGCGGGAAAATATCCTTTGAGGTGGCTGGCTCTGAAGTTGATGGAAAGCGACCGCCAGGTCTTGCAGGAAATCAACCTGGGCGGCAACCAGGCCCTGGTGGGCGACGCCTTCCGGCATCTCCAAAAAGCCCATGGTGAAGATATCGAAGCCCTCATGGCCGATGCCCGCTACGGCCAGGCCGCGGGGTTGACCCAGGAGGTGCTGAAAAAACCCGAAGCCGACCGGGTAGAGCTCACTGAGAAGATCGACCGGGTGGTCCTGAACCGCTTTTTCGGCATTCCCATCTTCCTGGCCGCCATGTGGGTGGTCTTCAAGCTGACCTTTGACGTGTCCTCGCCTTTCGCAGACTGGATGGACAAGACCATCAACGGCCCCGGCAAACGTTGGATCGGGGGCCTCATGGGCCTCATCGGCTCCCCGGATTGGCTGGTTTCGCTAGCCACCGACGGGGTCATGGCCGGCACCGGCTTTGTCCTGGTCTTCGTGCCCGTCATCTTTGCCATGATGTTTTTTATCACCTTCCTGGAAGGCAGCGGCTACATGGCCCGGGCCGCGTTTGTCATGGACCGGGCCATGCACGCCATGGGCCTGCACGGGAAATCCTTTATCCCCATGCTCCTGGGTTTCGGTTGCAACGTCCCGGCCATCTACGCCACCCGCACCCTGGAAAACCCCCGGGACAAGGTGCTCACCGCTCTCTTGGTGCCGCTGATGTCCTGCGGGGCCCGGCTGCCGGTGTATGTGCTTTTTGCCGGGGCCTTCTTTGCCGCCCACTCGGGCACGGTCATCTGGTCGCTCTATGTCCTGGGCATCGTCCTGGCCGTGCTGGTGGGGATTGTCTTCAAGCGGACCCTGTTTAAGGGTGAATACCCCTTATTTATTATGGAGCTTCCTCCTTACCGGTTGCCGGGGATGCGCAGTTTGCTCATCCATACCTGGGAAAAGGGCAAGCACTTCCTCATCAAGGCCGGGACTTACATCTTCGCGGTTTCGGTCCTCACCTGGTTTCTGTTGAACCTGCCCTGGGGCGTGGAAAACAAGAAGGACTCTTATCTCGGCCAGGCGGGTGCGGTCATCGCCCCGGCCTTGGAACCTCTGGGCTTCGGCAACTGGGAAGCCGCGGCTTCCCTGATCACCGGGGTGATCGCCAAGGAGATCGTGGTGGGCACCATGGGGGAGATTTATATTCCCAAAAAGGATGAAGAGAAAAAGGAAGAGCCCCCCACTTTGGGTGAAGATTTGAAAGAAATCGGCGTCTCTTTCCTGGGCGCGGGCAAAGAGGCGTTCATGAACGTCTTTTCTTCCTTCGGGGTCGCCAAGCTGGCCGCGGAGGAAAAGGAGAAAGCCAAGCCCCTGAAGTCGGTGATTCAGGATAAGTTCACGCCTTTAAGCGCCTATGCCTTCATGGCCTTCGTGCTCCTGTACATGCCCTGCATGGTGGTGGCCGTGGCCTTCCGCCATGAGTTCGGCACCTGGAAGTGGTTCGGCGTGGCCTTCGCTTATGGCACGGCCCTGGCTTGGCTGGTGGCCTGCGTCATCTTCCAGGGCGGGAAACTGCTGGGACTGGGAGGATAACATATATGAGTTGGACGGATCTTTTCTTGGCAGGGGCTCTCATTATCGGCTCCATTTACCTCCTTTACCGATCCGTGTGGAAAAAGAAGGGATTTTGTCCGGGCTGCGATTCCCATACTTGTTCCACCAAAGCAGAGAATAAAAACCTCTAGGAAAATCTTCCGGCAGTGCTGATTTTTTCTTGACGGGTTGCACCCACTTTATATATGTTGTGTCCAAAAGTATTCGGGTGCCCATATAGGGCATAATAGGGAAGCCGGTGCAAAACCGGCGCGGTCCCGCCGCTGTAACCGGGGACGAAACCTGCACGAGCCACTGTCTTGCAGAAGCGAGATGGGAAGGCGCAGGAACTAGGTTGATCCGGAAGTCAGAAGACCTGCCCGGATAAGAGGCTTTAAGCCCTACGCGGAAAATAGGGCCCGAGCCGCATTAAGGATCAAGAAGCTGGGTGCAATCCTTAAGTCTTAGTGACTTAAGGATTTTTTTTTGGAGAAAAAATCAGCCACGGGAGGAAACCATGAAAAAGCGGATCATGTTAGGTTGGCTATCTTTGGCGCTGGTTCTCGCCATGAGCAGCGCCCCCTGGACTCTGAACGCGGCCGACACCGCCAAACCCGCGATCGTGCTGACCGCGTTCGGCACCAGCACCGCGGCCTTCGATACCTATCAACACTTTGAGCAGCAGGTGAAAAAACGTTTTCCGGGATACGAGATTCGTTGGGCCTTCACCTCTCATAAAGTCCGGGGCAAGGTGGCCCAGGAAAAGGGTCAAAAGCTCAATGATCTGCCCACCACCTTGCGGGATCTGAAAGCCGCGGGCTATACCCGGGTGGCCGTCCAGTCCCTCCATATTGTGCCGGGGGAGGAGTGGGAAAAGAAAATCGTGGCGGAAAGCAAAAAGGTGCCCGGCCTGGAGGTCGCCCTGGGAAAGCCTTTGTTAAGCAGTAAGGAAGATCAAGAGCGGACGCTTAAAGCCCTGGCCCGAACTTTCCCCAAAGACTTAAAAAATACCGCGGTAGTCCTGGTGGCCCACGGCAGCCCCATTACCCAAGGGGAGGAAGCCTACCTGGCCTTTGACAAGTTGCTCCGGTCCCAATACCCAAATATCTTTCTTGGCACGGTGTCCGGGAAACCAACCAGGCAGGAGGCCCTGGCCGCGGTCCAGAAATCCGGGGCCAACTCGGTGGTGCTGATGCCCTTCATGTTTGTGGCCGGGGAACACGTGGCCAAGGATATGTTGGGGGACGACCCGGAGAGTTGGAAATCCGAGCTGCTGCGGCAGAAAGCCTATCGCCTGGAGGGAGTCACCAACGGGCTGGGCTACCAGGAAGGGATCGTCAATATCTTTCTGGACCACCTGGCCCAGGCGCTGAAAACCTTGTAAGGAACCGGAGGACCGCCGGACCTTCAGGACCAGACCCGCACCCCGGAAGGGCAGGAAATTCGAGGCTCTTTTTAAATCCTTGCCCCAGAAGTGGGCAAAAAATGAAAACAATGAAAAAAGTCTGGAAAGGAGAAGTTTGATGTTGCGGACATGTGGAAGGCTGATGGTCCTACTGACGGCCATGGCGATAATGATGGGATGGAACGTGGCGACAACCTCTGCGGACATCGGCCCCAAAGAAATCCAAAAGGGAGCTCCCTCGAAAGAAGAGGGCAAGATCGCTCCTGCAGAAGGAAATAAGGAGGAAGGGAAAAAAGAGGAGACGGAAGAAAAGAAAGAGGAGTCCAAGGGTGACGAATGTCCCTCCACTTTCGGGCCCATTATTACGGACACCGCCATCCCCATCGAGAAGGGCAAGTTCGCCATCCAGCCCACCTGGGGTTTGAGCTTTACCACCCATAATTTCTCTCCCAGTTGGCGGCGGGTTTCGGCGGGCGGCGATTTTCAGTCCTTCGGCATGAGTTGGAAGTTCACCTACGGTCTTTGGAATAATCTGGAAGTGTACACGGTGATTCCCTTCATCTACAACTGGGCCGGTAAAGTCGATACACCGGGGCCGAATGGGGAGAGGGCCGCGAATTTCGCAGGCATCGGCGATATCAACCTGACCTTTAAATATCGCCTGGTGGAGGAAGGCCCCGTGGCCCCCACGGTGAGCGCCATTTTTGCCCCCACCTTCCCCACCGGCCACTTCCGGCGCCTCAATCCCGGACGGCTGGGGACCGACGCCATCGGCGGAGGCAGTTACGCCTTCACCACCGGCTTAAATTTGTCCAAGTACATGAAGCCGTTCATTTTTTATGGTAATTTTTATTATACTTGGCAGACCGATTTCACCACTGATGAGGCGGATGAAGACGGCAACCCCATCCAGCGGCGGAACCACCCCCGGGATTTCATCACCGGGAACCTGGCCGTGGAATACCCCCTCACCAAGAAATGGGTGGCCTTGCTGGAGCTGACCAGCACCTGGGACGCAGGGCGGCTGGTGGGGCCCAAGGCCAACGCCCAGCCCACCGCTCTGGTGTCCCTCTTGCCGGGGATCGAATACATGGCCACGGACAAGTTCTCCCTGGCCCTGGGAGTGAACATCGACCTGGCCGGAAAAAACACCAGCGGCAATATTACGCCGCTTTTATCCATGGTTTATGCTTTCTAAACCCGGTATTTCCCCCCTTTTCTAAAGGGGGGCCAGGGGGATTTTATATGGGCCTCTAAAATCCCCCTAAATCCCCCTTTAGAAAAGGGGGACTTAAAAACCCCTCCCGCCAGGTTGTCCATTATCCATGAGTTTATATCTTATGGATATGCCAGTTATTTCCCTCTCCCCCCGGCGGGGGGGAGAGGGCCAGGGTGAGGGGGGAAAACGTTACCATGACCATGAAATAATTACGCATTAAGGAGATTTCCTCATGCAGCGGCTTCAATTGATGTTTATCGGTTTGGCCGCGGCTTTGATCGCCTTGATTCTGCCTCTCGATTCCGGAGCCCAGGGCCGGGGCCAGGGCTTCCGGCCCTGTCCCTATTCACCCTATGTCTGTCCCATGAAAGACGGCTGCAAGCCCTTTGACGAGAAAGGCAAAGTGGTGCGCATCCTCACCGAAACCCTGGAAGAAGGCATGTACCCGGGCATGGCCCTGGTGCTGGACACCAAGGCCATGGGGCAGGTGCACGTCCATCTGGGGCCGGTCTGGTACCTGGAGCGCCAGGAGTTCGAACTTAAACCCGGTGATGAGGTGCGGGTCAAGGGTATGTGCGAAAAGATGGTGGAGGGCAAGCACCGGGTGGTCGCCTACGACCTGACCAAGGGAGACTACGTTCTCCACCTTCGGGATTCCCAGGGCCGCCCCAACTGGGAGGCTTGGAGGAAGAGGTAGAAGTTTGAGGAAAGAATTGTGGGGGGAGGGCCAGGGAGATGATCTCCCTGCCCTCCCCCCACACCCCCCTCCCAACCCGCATATAGGTGGCGGCATAGGCGTTCCAGCCTGTGCCGCGCCTGTCTCTGCTCCCAAATCTTTTTCTCATCTATCACCCGGCCTCTAGGTTTTCAAAGGCGACCTCCCCGGCTAGCCCCTTCCTTTTATGGACATTTTGTCTTAAGTTAGAATATTATTACCAGTTAACAGGCGGATGCAGTCTCGCCCCTGGGAAAAACCTGGGAGCGCGGCCCCGCCAGAAGGAATAAGGAGACACAAAAATGGAAGCCAGGACCAAGGCCCCGGGGCAGGTTATGGAGCCGGAGACCATAATTGCGGGGTTGTTGCAGGCGGAGAGTCCCATTTGCGGGGAACGGCGGGCTTATCAGCCCCCGCTTTGCCCGTGCCTGCAAAGCGCCGGCGCCACCCGGCCCGCGGATGGCGGGGAGTTGGAGGTCTTGAAGGTGGCCCGGGAGCAACTGCCCTTCGTCAGCCAGAATAAGCTCCTGGAAGTCGTGCCCGCGCCGGATAAGCCCTTATGGGATTCGCCCCGGAATATCGGCATCGTGCTCTCCGGCGGCCCGGCCCCCGGCGGCCATAACGTCATTGCTGGGTTGTTCGAGGCCGCGAAAAGGGCCCATCCGGAGAACCGGGTCCTGGGGTTTTTGGCCGGGCCTAAGGGGATCATGACCAACAAGCACGTGGAAGTCAGCCAGGAGATGGTGGCGCAATACAAAAATTCCGGCGGCTTTCATATGCTGGGGACCGGGCGGGATAAGATCGACAATCCCCAGAAAATGGAGCAATGCCGCCAGACCTGCGCAACCCTAAAACTCTCCGGCCTGGTAGTGGTGGGCGGTGACGATTCCAACACCAACTCCGCGTTCCTGGCGGAGAACATGCGGGATCTAGACGTGCAAGTCATCGGCATCCCCAAGACCATCGACGGGGATCTCCAGGTGCCGGGGCTGTGCCAGATTCCTTTCGGATATCATTCCGCCTGCCTGGCCTTTGCCACGGAGATCGGCAACCTCAATTCCGACTGCAAGTCCGACCTCAAGTACTGGCACTTCAACCGCCTCATGGGCCGCAGCGCCTCCCATATCGCTCTGGAGGTGGCCTTCCAGACCCATCCTAACGTCATTCTCATCGGCGAGGAGATCGAAGAACGGGAGCTGACCATTCACAACGTGGTGCGCCTCATCGCCGACGTGGTGGTGGCCCGGGCGAATCTGGGGAAAAACTACGGCACCATCCTGATCCCCGAAGGCATCCTGGAATTCATTCATGAAATCAACGCCTTGATTATCAAGATCAGCCACATCATCGCGGTTTACAACCGGGAGGCCCACGAAGGAGAGTCTTTTCACAACCTCTCTTTCGAAGACCAGGTGCAGCTCATCGATAACAACGACATCTGGCGGGACTATGACAGCCGGGTCTTTTTGGGCCTGCCCCCGGAGTTGCAGCGGGGCGTGCTGCTGCCCCGGGACAGCCACGGCAATTTTCAATACGCCCAGGTGAACACGGAAAAAATCCTCTTGGGCATGGTGGCCACCTATCTGCGCAAACAGCGCTCCAAGGGGATTTATAAGGGGACTTTCCGCACCCAGAATCACTATTACGGCTATGACGGCCGGGGCACCTTCCCCACCAAGTTCGACTGCGATTACACCTATAATTTGGGACACGCGGCGTACAGCCTCCTGGCCAACGGGGCCACGGGCTACATGGCGGCCATCAAAGACCTGCACCTGCCCGTGGAACAGTGGCAACCCGTAGGCATTCCCCTGGCGCCCCTGATGCACCTGGAAGAGCGCATTGGCCGCCTGGAGCTGGTCATCCAGAAACAAAAGGTGGACCTGGATAGCCCGGCCTTCAAGATTCTCGAAAAAGAAAGACAGAAGTGGGCCCTGGAGGACGACTACCGCTTCCCCGGCCCCATCCAGTTCCAGGGCGCCAGCGCGGAGGACAAGCCCATTACCTTGATGCTGAATGCGTTGGGGTAGAGGCAGGGGGCAGGGATCAGGGGCCAGTAAAAAGAGTGATCAGTGATCAGTGATCAGAAAAAGAATTAGCGTTACTGATTACTGATCACTGATTACTTATTATGCGGCCTGGTGGGCCTCCCCATCCACTCTAGATTAGCGCATATCGATCGCAAAATACTTGCAATCCCGATTAGTGGCGGTAATAATTTTCAGGTGGAGAGTTCCTTTTCTCCTCCAACCCTCCTGGGGGATCGTCCAATGGCAGGACAGCGGCCTTTGGAGTCGCCGATCTAGGTTCGAATCCTAGTCCCCCAGCCATTATTTTATAATGATTCCAATAGCTTTTGGAATGGCCCCCAGTATTTTGGCCTGTCCCCAGACTGTCCCCCCCTCTTAAATTTCCAGTTTTTCAGTTTCTTTTTTCCGTCTCTTCAGCCCACTCTATTTCTATTTTCATGGGTCAAGGATTACTGCCTTCGGTCTCGATTTCAGGGGTTGCCCTGCTCCGATAGAATAGCTTCGACAAAATCAGTTTTTTCTATGTTTTCGACATCCCCAGGGGGCGGTACGCCTTCTGGGGATTTCTTTTTGGATCGAACCGGAAAAGGACCTGAGGCCCGATGAAGTGGTTTGAACACCAGGCGGACGCCGCCGAGAACAAAAAGATCAGGAAGATCGAAGCCTGGGGCGCCAGGCTCAATCCGGAACTCGGGGCGATGGCCGCGGTGGGTTGGTATTTCCGGCTGATAGAGGTTATCACCCGGCATGGTCGGGTTTTCAGGCTGCCGGGAGACTATGATTTGGCTCTTCTGGCCCAGGACCTCCGGACCAGCGAAGAAAACACAGTGCTCTTTCTGAACCTGCTTTCGGAGATCAACGCCATAGACCGGGAAGCCTGGCAGTCCCGGGTCGTCTTCTGCCCCAAGCTGGCGAAGCGGGCTGACCGCTACACCGAAGAAATGATCAAAAAGGAAGTAGACGCCCTCCTGGGAAGCTCGGAGAAAACCATAAGCTATGAGCTGTACCGAACCATCGAGATGCTGGCGCAGCATCCCGATCCCCGCAAAAGAAATACTTATGGGCAGATTCTGCGCAGACTTGAGAGCTTCTCCAGGGAGGCTCCGCGCAGCCTCGCAGGCGCTGAACATATCTGCGCAGAGTCTGCACATATCTCCCCCTACCACACCACACCAGCACCATCACCGGGTAGAGAGGCTAGCGCCTCTGTCGCCGACCCGGCTGCGCCGGTCGGCGACGCGGCGCCCCTGCCCGAGTCTGTTGATTCAGTTGCGGTCAACCACAGCCAGACGGAGAAAGAGCCGCAGCCGTCCCTAAACAAGTTCGGTCCAGCTGGCTTAGTGAAGCTCTGGAATGAGATGGGCTTAAAGCCCAAGGTCTCGGAACTCACCGATGACCGACGGAAGAAGGTAGGGCTCCGTCTGCGCAAAAGGGGCGATCCCGAATGGTGGCGAGAGCTATTCGAGAAGGTCCGGGTGCTGAACAAGCCCTGGCTGACCTTCGACTTTCTCATGCGTAGCGATACCAACTGTTTGAAAGTGCTGGAGGGCAATTATGACCACGACTTCGGAGCCGGAGGAAACAGCGGGAAAGACAGGCTCCGGTTTGGAGCCCATAAAGAAAAGGAGCGAGCGAATCCTGGAAAATATGCCGCCATCGGCCGCACCTTCGCCACCGACCCCGGAACAGGAGGAGCAGGCCCTGGAGAGGATTCTCCTGGACAAGAGGGTGTTCCCGGTCCACCTGAAGGCCCGGCTTAGCGACTTTCACAACCCGCCGGAGACCCCGCCCGTGTTTATTCACGGCGGCGCCGGGGTGGGGAAAACCCATCTGGCCGTGGCCTATCTGGTGCGGGAAATCCAGGCCAAGGGGGAGGCAAGCAAGGTCTTTATCAGGAGCGTCGATTTGATGAACCGGCTGCGGGATTCTTTTCGCAGTTCTTACAACCGGCCGGCATCGGAAATTATCAGCGACTTTTCACGGTACCGTTTCCTGGTGATCGACGACCTGGGAGCGGAACGGCACACCGACCTGGTGCAGGAGGCCCTTTACGACGTTTTGGATTTCCGGGCCGGCCATAGGCTGCCCACCGTCATCACCAGCAACTTCTCCCTGGACCGGGTGGCGGAACACTATGGGGATTTCGGCGAGCGCATCGCCTCCCGGATCGCCGGCATGGGAGGAATCCTGGCCCTGAAGGGCCGGGACCGGAGGTGGCAGCGGTGAAGAAGTGCCCGCATTTTCAGCACCGGGAACCGGAGCTTTTTCGCCGGGACTCCCACCCCGGTCCCTGCCGCTATTACCTGGGAGGAGCCACGTGCTCCCGGCGAGACGTGTTCCTGTGCGAGACCTGGGGACAAAGAACCCCGGAGACGGCAGCCGGGGCTCACAGGATTGAGCCGAGGCCGTAAAGGAGGAGCGAGATGTTGGAGTGGTTCAAGATAGGATTCGGCCTGGGCGCGGGTCTGATGGCAGCCGTGGGGCTGTCCCTGGCCTTCCTGGGCGCCTGGGACTGGGTCGTTATTTACGCCATGAAGATTCGATTTGCTCTCCGGGATCGGAGGCCTTGATGCAGTTTTTGAGCGGTTCGTTCTTGAAGCTGGTGCTTCCCGGCCAGCCCTTCACCAAAAAGAACAGCCAGAGGATCATCGTCAACCGGCGGACCGGGAAGCCCTTGATTCTCCCGTCCAAACGCTACCGGGAGTACGCCGACGCCGCGTGCCGGCACCTCAAGGCGCAATATCGGGAGCCCGCCTTTGAGGGACCGGTAGAGGTTTGCGCCGTCTACTATCTGGCCAGCCGCAGCCGCTGGCCGGACCTGGTGGGCCTGCTCCAGGCCACTGGCGACATCCTGGAGGAGGCTGGGGTAATAACCAACGACCGCAACATCGTGTCCTGGGACGGCTCCCGCATCGCCGGCGTGAGCGAAAACCCCAGGGCGGAGATCGAGATCAGGGAGGTTTCGGATGAGAAACGGCAGTGTATCTCCGGTCTTGCAGGGTGAACAGCAGGCGCTGGACGGCAGGGTGCCGCTCAAAATCGAGTTCTACCGGGGCGTCAAGGAGATCGCCCGGTTTCTGGGCATGCACGAGCAAACCGTCCAGAGTAGGCTCAAGGCAGGGTTGATCCCGGCCAAGAAAGACGCGCTGGGCAGATGGGTGCTGTGCAATCTGGATTATTACCTGAGCCTCCAGAGGGATGAAGATGGGGCAGACCAAGAGTAGGCATTACGCCGGCATCAAGTGGGGCCTGCAAAACCCCTCGGCCATCATCGTGGGGGAGTATCAGCCCCGCCCCAAGGATGAGTTGATCCTGGTGCAGGAGTTTTATCGTCAGGGCGTCTTGCTGCCCGAGATGGCCGCGGCCGCCAAAGAGATGGCGGAAAAGTACGGGGTCCGCAAATTCTTCTGCGATCCCAACGAGCCCCGGTTCATCGAGCGGCTGCGCAAAGAAAGGCTCTGGGCAGTGGCGGTGAAGGATGAGGAACTGGCTGGGATCAACCTCATTTCCGAGCGCCTGCAAAACACCAGGGAGGGCAAGCCCGGCCAGTTAGTAATTTCCAGAGAGTGCAAGAACCTGATCTTCGAGTTCCAGAGATACCACGCGCCGGAGCGAGACCCCAACAAACCCTACCGGGACAAGCCTGTTGCGGTGCACAACTACGCCTTGGACGCCCTGCGCTTCATGGTCCTGGGGCTGCACTACGAGGCGACCCCCAGGGTGAGGTGGCTGTGAACCGGACCCGAATCGAGTGGTGCGACTACACTTGGAACCCGGTAACCGGCTGCCTTCACGGCTGCGTCTACTGCTACGCCAGGAAGATGGCCCGGAGGTTTTATCCGCCTGAGGTGGGGTTCAAGCCCCATCTCTGGAGAGAGCGCTTGCAGGAACCGGAGCTTCTCAAGAAACCCGCCAGGATTTTTACGTGCAGCATGGCGGACCTCTGTGGCGAGTGGGTGCCGGAAGAATGGATCAACGCAGTCCTGGAGACGGTCAGAAATTGCCCCCGGCACACCTTCATCTTCCTGACCAAGAATCCTAAGCGCCTTAAGGAGTTCAACCCCTGGCCGGGAAACGCCTGGGTGGGGGCAACGGCCACAGTCCAGGAAGAGTACGAAAAGATGACGCCGCATCTGTCCGTGGTAGAGGCGGCAGTGAGGTTCATCTCCTTTGAGCCTTTGCTGGGGCCGATCTCCCTGCGCCTGGACCCCGGACACCTGTCCTGGGCCGTTATCGGGGCTATGACCGGCCCCAAGGCGGTCAAGCCCGAACTTGGGTGGATCGAAAGGCTGATCGACCGCTGCAAGCTGCTGGACATTCCAGTCTTTGCCAAGGCCAACCTCGACTGGCCGGAAGATATTCAGGAGTGGCCGGGATGATCTTCACCAGCAACTTTCATATCAGCGGGCACCTGCCCCAGGGCGTGGCCGTTTCCCGGGGAATCCCCCGGGGGTGGCAAGGCCGCATCTATAAACCCCTGGCCCCATCCTGGGACCTGGTGAAGATCCAAAACCCGCAGGAGTTCATCCGGCTCTACCGGGCCCGGGTTCTCGACCGGCTGGAGGCCCGCCAGGTCGTCCGGGATCTGGGCGGCGATGATTTCCTGATGTTGTGTTGGGAGCCTCCGGGGGAGTTCTGCCACCGCCGGGTGGTGGCTGCCTGGCTGCAGAAAGAGTTGGGCCGGGTGGTGGAGGAGTTCAATCCCAAACTTCGAAGCCACAAGGAATGGCTGAGACGAATGGAAGAGACAGCGTGATGAAAAGGGAATTTAGCGCGGACCCCATCCCCCATTTACAGGCGGTCGTAGGCTTCCATGCCAGGGGCGTCCCAATCCTCTTCCAAGTCGATAAGTCGGGATCGAGTCTCCTGCGTCTCTTCGGGGCTCCAGCCAAGATCGGAAACCAGTAGGGGACCAACTACTGCTTGGACCTTCGGAATCGGTCCTTCCTTTTCAGATATTTTGCCTTTACTCATGGGAGTGTCCTTTTGTGCTGCGAATTATAAAGCATTTTAAGGTCTTGTCAAAGGAGGGGATGGGCGGGATGCGTCTATTCCACAAAGGCTAAACAAAGCCGGCCGTAAGGCTGGGCCAAATTCAAAAAAGGAGAGAGAAACCATGCTTGAACTGACCGACCAGAAATACGCCGCGGAGTTGCGCTGTACGGTGTCTATCAACCGTCCGGGCGCGGCCGCGCCCGAACTCAAACCTGCCCGGTTGCACCTGGCCACCAACGGAGGCCAGGTGGACCTGAGCCTGGCCGTCGGCGACGGCTCGGCGGAGGATGCGGCCGGAGTGGGAGAAATCGAGATCGGCTTCACCCCGGAAGGTTTGAAGCTGCTCCAGACCGCGCTGAAGCAGGCGGGCGCGGCCCTGAAGGTCTGAGATGCCGGACGCTTTGGACAAGAAGGCCGGGGTAATCCGCCGCCTGAAAACCAGGGGCTACGCCCCCGCCGGCAGGGACAGATTCGGGAGCTATCTCCAAAACGGGAGCACCCGCGTCTACGTGGACGATATCGGCATCTTCGTGTACCGGCGGCAGGGCCATAAGGGACCATGGATCAGGGAATCGGGCCATACCTTCTCGTCCATTCCCTGGGAGCAACTGTAGGCATGGGCTTCGTTGGCTCCATTAACGCCGAAACCCGTAAGTGGCTGGGCAATAACGGCCCGGCCTTCGAGGGCCGTCTGGTCTACGTGGGCTGCTCCGGCAACTTCACGGTGGAACAGATTCTGTCCCGGTATGCTCCCCAGGCCAGGATTCGGGGGAACGACGTTTCCCTCTACTCCTCGGTCCTGGGGGCTTACCTGGCCGGACAAACCTTTGAGATGACTATCAGGGAAGAATCGTTCCAGTGGCTGGAACCGTACCTGGCCGACGCAGAGGCCAGGGCCGCGGCGGTCATGGTGCTCCTGGAAACGCTCAAATACGAGAAGGCGGACAACGTCTTCAAGGCCAGGCACTGGGCCCACTACCTGAACAACTTCGAAAGCTTCCATCAAGCCACCGTTGCCAGGCTCCAGGAGCGGAAAAAGGAGGTCAGGCTGGAGGCTTACACCAGCAAGGACATTTTCGACCTCCTGGATGAAGTTCCTCCTGACGCAGTAGCCGTGGCCTTCCTGCCCACATACGCCGGAGGCTACGAGCGGATGTTCAGGCGCCTGGAGGAAATCTTCGGCTGGGACCGGCCTTCCTACGGATTGATCGATGCCGAACGCAAGGCCGCCATCCTGGACAAGATGAAGACCCGGGACTACCTCTACCTGGACGACCGGGTGGTGGAAGGGCTGCCGATGGTGGCCGTGGTGCGCAAGGCACGGATGAAGCCGGTTTACGTCTACTCGAACATGGAAGCCCTGCGACGGGGAGTGCTGAAACAGCAGCGGCACGCCGAATTTGTACCTTTCACCCGGCTATCGGACGAAGACGTGATCAGCGCGGAGTCCCAACTCACCTTGACCCCCACCACCAACCGGGTGGTGAACTACTACCGGGACGTGTACCTCTCCAAGAGCGTGGGCATCCCCGCGGACGGCGAGGTCCCGTTGGTAGCCGCGGTGGACGGCAAGGTCTTCGGGTTCCTGATCTACTCCCGGATGCAGGGAGGGGGGGACGTGTATCTGCTGGCCGACTTCGTGGTCAACTCCGGGCGCTACAGGCGCCTGGCCAAGCTCCTGCTTCTGGCCACCCAGACCAGGGAAGTGCGGAGGTTGTTGGAAGAGAAGTTTCTCCTGGAGATTTCGAAATGCCGCACCATGGTCTTCACCGACAAGCCGGTGTCCATGAAGTACCGGGGCCTCTACAAGTTGGCTCGCCGAGACCCCGGCAAGCTGGTCTATGAGACCGAGATGGGCATCCTGGATCTGAAAGAGGTGATCCCCTTATGGCTGAAGAAATTCGAGAAGCATTGAAGGTGCTCAACGAGAAGCTCTCCGGCATGTTCCCTTACCAATTGGAGCTGGCCGCACCGGGAAAGCTAAAGCTCCTGGAGAAAAACGCTCGCTACATGAGGGCGGAGCAGTTCCAGAACCTGGTGGAGAACATAAAGAAAGACGGAAACCTCTCTTCCCTGCCCCTGTGCTACCGGGAAAAAGACGGCAAACTCCGGGTGCTCTCGGGCAACCACCGGATCACGGCCGCCCGGCAGGCCGGGGTGGAGCAGGTCCTGGTAATGGTGGTGGCGGAGGAAAAGGATGCGGATGAGCGTCTGGCCATTCAGCTTTCCCACAACGCCATCGCCGGCCAGGACGACCTGGTGATCCTGAAGGAATTGTGGGAGAGCATCAAGGACGTGCAATCCCGGGTGTACGCCGGGCTGGATTCGGACACCCTCAAGGCCCTGGAAGGCATCCAGTTTGCGGCCATCAGCGAGCAGCGTCTCCGTTACAAGCTGACCACCTTCCTATTTCTCCCCGAGGAGTTGGAAGACCTAGATCGGCTGCTGAAAGAGACAGCCGCGGCCTTTGCCGGGGACGTAGTCTATCTCGCGCATCTACACACGTTCGACGCCTTCTTCGGGCTGATCACCAAGATAAAGAAGCGCTGCCAGATCAAAAACTCTGCCGCCTCCTTCCTCAAGCTGATGGAACTGGCCATGATCGGCCTGGAGAAGCTGGAGCAGGAAGAGGCTCTTAATGATGCTGAACAGCCGGAAAAGGAGGTTTGCCATGGGGTGGGCTGAAGCGTTTCTTCCTTACCGGGCCACCGACGACCACCAGGGATTCCTGGGCGCGGCCCTTTTGGCCCAGGACCAGTACTTGTTCCGCCTGGCCGCGGCCTGGCCCAGAGTGGAGAAGACCCTGCCTCCAGAGCCTGCCCCGGGAGAGGAAGTGGACCTGGAGCAGGTCTGGCGGGAAACGAAAATCGATTTCAACGGCTGGGCTGAACTGGCCCAATTGAACGCCCTGGCGGTGGTCCAGGGTTTTAAGACACTCAAGGGAAACTGTGTCATTTTCCCGGACGGCACCCTGAGCCATCAGGCCGAAGCCCTGTTGAAGAAGGAGGCAGCCGGCAAATTCATGGCGCAGATGAATATCAAACCAGGAGATTTGAAATGATGGGAAAAGGCAAGATAGAGAAGACAACCAGGAAAAAAGAACTTCCCCAAATCAGCCAGGAGGACTTCTTGAGCGCGGTGGGCCTGGTCATGGAAAAAGAGGGCCAGGTCACCATCAAGCTGCTCCGTAAATATTTTTACCAGGACCAAAATGACGAGTTTTTCAGGCACCGGTTAAAGCGCCTGGAGAAAAAGGGTATCCTGGTGGAAAAAGTCCCCTGGAGCGGTGGCAGGGGAGTTGAGCGCATACTGGTCTTTGCCAACAAGCCAGGAAACGGCTCCTGGCGGGAGCAGCCCGCATCTGTGCTTCCCCCTCCCAAACCCAAGGTCAAAGCACTGCCGCAGCCTGCTAACGGCGATCAGCCGCACGCCGAACTCCGGTCCCTGGTCGCCCGGGCCATCGACCGCCTAGAAGAATTCCAGGAGCGTTATCAGCCCCTCCTGGCCTCCCTGCTCGATCTGGAGCGAGACATGGAGGCCTTCGAACAACTGGCGGCCCTGCTGGGAAATATCAAAACCCAGGCCAGGACCGGACTCAGCGAAATCAGGCCGGTGGGGACGGGATGGCGGAACTGACGTTTGGTGAGGGGTTGATCTATGCCGACTTTGTCGGGGCTGTATCCCAAGGGGGTGCTGTACCGGTACCCCACCAAAGACATCGCAGTATTCGGATTCCTGGCGGGTGAACCGATATTTTTCGCCACCTGGTGGGAGGCGCTCCGGTTCCTGTGGGCCTTGCAAGTGAGCATGGACAGGGGCCAGGCAGTCTCCCACCTGTTCGGCTTCTGGAATTGAGATGGATTATTACCCGGGGCTCCCCCTTTACCTGGGCGTCGATTTCGGTTACCGCAACCCCTTCGCCTGCCTCTGGATACAACCGGTGGCCGGAGGGGAGCGGGTGGTGGTGTTGAACGAGTATTACCAGAGACTGCGCACCACCGCGGAAAACGGCAGGGCGATTCTGGCCCAACACCACTCCTGCGGCTACGGCCCCATCACCGGGGTTTACGCCGACCCCTCCAATCCCGAGGGCCAGGCGGTGCTTGCCGAGGTCCTGGGAGTGGAAGTATGGGCACTGCGTAAGAGCGTCAAGGACGGCCAGGAACTGGTGCGCCAATGGATGAAGCTGCGGCCCGACGGTTTGCCTGGACTATTGATACACCACCGCTGTAAGAACCTGATCAGGGAGTTGAACGGGTATTTCCGGCACGAGCCGGGCCAGGGGGAACACCACGCGGTGGACGCCCTGCGGTATTTTTTCGCGGGCTGGCCGGGGGCGGACTGACCGCGAGAACGTCAGCAAGGGGGTAAGGGATGGAGATCATTCCGGCCATTTCCAAGAGACGCCAGGAACGGTTGAAAAAGGTCCAGGACCTTTACGATTCCGGCATGAAAGTCAAGGAAATTGCAGCGTATTTTGTTATCACTGAAAGGTCGGTCTTTCGGGACCTAGTGGACGTCAAGGCCCTGAACCGGGCCCTGATCATCGAGGTGGACCCGGATGACGTTTTGGGAAGGGAATATCGCTTTTTGATCCAGCTTCGCCGCAAGGCCATGCGGGATTACCTGCTTTGCCGTGACGGTGACAACGCCAAGGTGGGGTATCTGCGCACCACGCTGGCCGTCCACGAGAAGCTGATGAAGCTGCTTCAGGACTCCGGGCTGATCGCCAAGATGCCCGAGAGGTTCTCCCTGGAAGCGGACATCCCCTTCGAGGACCCGGAGGTGCGCAAGGCTTACCTGGCCTTCCTGAAACTGGCCCGGGAGCGGGGCGAAAAAAATCTCGGCCTGTGATTTTTTCGTTTTTTTACATAAATGGATAGAAATTTTAACAAATTGGTCATTTCCCCACCCGGCCTTCGAAAACGGGGGCAGGTGACAATCGCGCCCCACTCCAGCCCCACCCAGTTCCCACCGTTTCTTAAACGACCGGCGCAGGGGGTTAACTCTTTATCTGTCTTAAAAAAAACGGGGGGCGTAAAGTCTCGTATTCACGCGTACCCCAACCCCCCTTACCACTACCCTTCAATCACGCTGAGCCTAATAAAGGCCGCCAGATGCCGCGTAGGCAAAGCGGCGTCCCACGACTCTCGGAAGCTTTGGCACACAGCGTGCTATCGCGCCCATGTTCCCGCAAGCCTGTAATCAGCCGGGCCGCATGGTGAGCGATCCCCGGCACGCCGCGCTGGGGCTGGTGGAGCACTACCGGGAGCGCGGGTTTGAAGGCCCGGACGAACTCCTGGATTTTATCGACGCCTTCTGGGGGTTAAGGATTCCCCGGGCCAAGGTTTGCCCGGAGCACACCCCGCCCGCCCAGTACGTCGCCGCCGCTTTCTTCGAAGAGGTTTTGGACTGCGTCTGCTGGGCCAACAGAAGCGGCGGCAAGACCCTGAACGGCGCGCTGGTGACCTGGCTGGACTCTGTCTTCAAGAAGGGCTGCGAGACCAAAATCCTGGGGGGCTCGGGGGAACAGAGCCTCCGCATGTACGAGCACATCAAGGGCTTCATCACCCCGTCCCTTCAGGAGTTGGTGGATGGGGAGGCCCTGCGCACCCGCACTCATCTTACCAACGGCTCCAACATCCAGATACTGACGGCCTCCACCAAGAGCGTGCGCGGTCCCCATCCCCAAAAGCTCAAGCTGGACGAGGTGGACGAGTTTGAAGACCGGATATATGAGGCCGCCCTCTTGATCCCCAAGTCGGCCCGGGGGATCAGGGCCAGCGTGCAGATCTATTCCACCATGCACAAGGCCTACGGGTTGATGAACAAGGTGATCAACGAGGCTGCGGAGAGCGGCTACCGGGTCTTTAAGTGGTGTGTCTTTGACGTTATCGAAAAATGCGTGGGCCGGGAATGTCAAGCCTGCGAACTCTGGGAGGATTGCCAAGGGAGGGCCCGGCAGGCTGACGGCTTCTATCCCATTGAAGACGCCATTTCCGCTAAACGCAAGGTCTCCCGGGAGACGTGGGAGTCGGAAATGCTTTGCAAGATGCCGAGCCAGGAGGGATTGATTTATAAGGAATTCGACTTGTCGATACACGTTATTTAGCAAACACTAATAACGCAACTCTTCCCATAACCGAATAACGATAAAAAACCTAATAATAGCTGGGACCGGTGAAGTTTGTTCTTAATTTATAGTAACGTTAATTACAATGCCAAACATTACTTAGGATTGTGAGAATAAACTTGCGATTGTGAGCTAAAACTTCTTTACATAAGTGCGTAATATTATAAGATAAAACTAAAACAAGATATTAAATAATGAATAACTTGCTACTCGATAACAATAAAGGTGGTGATGCTTATTTACTGAAACAATAACAATAGGGTCGGGTGAGAGCCAAGAGGGAATGCGGCTCCCGCAGGTTGCTTGGTAACCGAAAAAACCCGAAGTTGAAGCAGACCTGGCCCAATCAGAGAGGAGATAGCAATCCTGGCAGCCTTACGAGGCGGGCGAAATTGCAAGTTCCCCCGATCACCTGAATGCGGGTGACGGCGAAGGGGTCCCGGCGAACCGGATCGCATCCGGGCAGGCGGGTAGGCGGCGCCACCGAAAGCGACCGGCAACCGAGCGGCTTGATGATGAATCCAAAGGCTCGCGTGTTTTTGAGTTTCACGAGAAGAACTCTGGTGTTCAGGCACCTTAAATCCTGAGTCGTAAAACCGAACCGGAAGCGAGGCGAACATCGAAGACGCCGGGTAGCGAGTACCCGAGGCGGAAGCTATCCAGCGGGTGGTGCGAGCGACGGGACCGCTGGCAGGAAGGCGAAAGCGAGAGGCGCAAGCGATGAACAGTAGCCGGTTGGGGAAGCGATGCAGAAGACAACCTTGGATGGCTTGTGGGTGGGCCGATAACGAACCCTGGGCGGGTTGCCCTCAAGAACCCGGATCGAGGCGTTGAAGGAGGGGGCGGGAGCTCAAGGTTCCTGTCTCCCGTTGAGCGCCTTGCTCAATATCGCCAATGTAGGCAACAACGATGGAAAAAGTGAAGAGCACCACTGGCCAGGTGCATATCATCGACCCGCACCGGAAGGCGGCCAGAGACGACCGGCCCCTCACCTTATGTATGTCCAAGGTGACCGAGAAGTGGACTGCTACCGGTGACGGCTCACCTATCCCCATTGCCGCCGGATTGCCGGCTAGCTTTCTTAGGAGCGCGACGAATAAAAAAACGGGCCACCCGGGGCGGCATCCTCGAATGGCCCGAAACAACTTAAACCCGGAGGTTTAAAACGATGACCCTTTATAGCACGGCCGCGGCAGTGAAACAAGATTATTGCCAAATCCCGGAACTCCGGGTGGTGGAAAAACCCCTCTACCTGGTGGGCACCCAGGTGCGGGCGTTTCACCTTCCCGGCTCCTGGGAGGCCTTCAAGGAAGACCTGAGTGTTCTCTATCAGCAGGACAGCCGCTGGTGCGGCGGGCGTTTTCTTCTTTGCTCCCGTGAAACCTACGACGTCTTCGGCAAGCGCCTCTCGATTCGCCAGGGGCACTGGATTTCCGAAACCGGGGTTTACATCTACTCCGGCCCGAAGGAGTAAGGCCATGACGAAAGAACTTACCTGGAAAGGCGAGAAAAGTCGGCTGTTGCAGGTGCGGCGGCCATGTCCCTGCGGCTGCGACGTCCGGGACGGCCGGCCCGGAGTCGGCTATCTCACCGGCTCCGATGATGAAGGCAACGGCTTCACCATCTGGATCGCATCGGAGGAAGTTTACCGGCGGATGGAAAGACTGCTAATTAAGCGCTAAGAGGGAAAGAATTGAAAAAATGTAAGTAAAAGGATAAAATCGGCATCATGTTAGTCAAAGGAGCCAAGGGCAGAAAACGGAAAAAACTTAAGCCTGGAAGCTCTGCATCTAAATGACGTTATAGGAGTTGAAAAAATGCCTGTTCCCAACGAAATATTGCAGAAAGCTTTGACCCTAAAGCCTGCGGAAAAGGCAGAGTTGATTGACAAACTGCTTTCCAGCCTGGATATGCCTGACAAGGAGCTTGATGAATTGTGGTCCAAAGAAGCGGAGGACCGCATCGAGGCTTATGACCAAGGAAAGATCAAGGCCATCGCCTTAGAGAAGGTTCTTGAGAAATTCAAATAGGATAAGCCTATGCGGATCAGCTTTTTGGAGGTCGCCGCGATCGAACTGGATGAGGCTATACAATACTACAATAATGAATTACCCGGGCTTGGCGATGTTTTTCTTACCGAAGTGCTGAAATGTCTGGATAGGATTGCAAGTTTTCCTTATTCATGGCAATTGTGCTCTAAACGGACGCGGAGGTGTCAAACCCGGCGCTTTCCCTACGGCATAATATATCAGGTGAGGGACGAAGAAATCCTGATAGTCGCAGTGGCCAATTTACACAGAAAGCCGGAATATTGGCGAGATCGAATATAACACCAGCCTTCTACACGATGGAAACCTAACCCTGGATTTAATGACTATTTATAAACAAAACTTTTAACCGCCTTTGGGCGGCTTTTTTAATTTCTGGAGGTGAAAGATGATTCAAGATTATCTGAAGGCCGGCTATCCGGCCATGCTGGTCAGAACGCAAATCTGTAGCCACTATAGAAATTATTAGTGAAATCGAGTCGATGTTAGGTAAAATTGCCATAGAGGAGAGGCCGATGGACCCGATAATCCAAAAGTGCAAAGAGATTTTGGAGAAGCATTATGGGGACCGGTTTGCCGGTCTCATTCTATACGGCTCCCAGGCGCGCGGCGAAGCCGGGGCGGGGAGTGATATCGATCTGCTGGTCTTGCTCCAGGGGCCATTCGATTATTTTCAGGAAATCTGGAACCTGGCCGAGTTGCTCTATCCGTTGCAACTGGAATCGGACCGGTTGATTTCCGTCAAGCCTGCGGCAGTGCAAGACTTCCATGCTGGTATTGTACAGTTCTATCGCCACGCCCGGCGGGAAGGGATACAGATATGAAACTGTCCTTTCTTCTAGAGGAGATTTTGCACCGTAAAGTAGAACTTGTCACGGTGGAATCCCTTAGCCCTTATATTGGTCCGCATATTTTGGAAGAGGTGGAATATGCCGCTATCGCCGCTTGAATATTTGCGCCCTACAAGGAGATTTAAAACATGGAAGATCAAGAAGCTATTCTGTCCCAACTTATAGAGGCACTCCAGAATGGGCTTGGAGAGCGGCTGGTGGCCGTGGTCCTGTATGGGTCCCGAGCCCGGGACCAGGCTCGCGAAGCCAGTGATTGGGATCTCTTTGTTATCGCGGTGGGATTGCCGATACAACCCTGGGAGAGGCACATCCTCTTAAAGCGATTTCTTCCGGCGGCATACCGAGGCGCTGTATCACTGTTAGCCAAAACTCCCCAGGAGTTTGAAGAAAGAATTTCTTCTTTATATCTGGATATTGCCCAAGATGGGCAAATTCTTTTTGATCCTCAAGGATACGCCCACCGGCGTTTGGAAGCCTTGCAGCGCCTGATGGCAGAGATGGGTCTCTATCGTAAGAGATCCCAGGGCGGAGACGTATGGAGATGGACGCAGAAACCCCGACAGCCCTGGGAGCTTCAGTGGAGGGAATGACGGATGCCGACTCCTGAGGAAGTCTCCTATCGCCTGCGATTGGTCCTGGGGTTTCTGGAAGAGGCCCGTCAGGATTTCACGCTGGGGCGTTGGCGCTCTTGTGTCGATAACAGCCAATTAGCAACGGAAAACGCAGCTAAAGCGGTGCTGGCGCTGTTGGGCCCTGTGGGGCGTACGCACAACCCCTCTTTGCTCCTGCGAGAAGCATTGGCAGAAGGCGAATTTCCTGAGGAAGTTACACCTCAGGTGGAACGCCTGGCGGAGTGTGCTGAGCTCTTAGGGCCGGACATCCATGTACAAAGCGATTATGGTGACGAAGCCGGGGGGCGTACTCCTTGGGAGTTGTTCGACCGGGACACAGCACGACAGGCTCTTGACCTCGCAGAGGAGGTTGCTGAATTGTCTCACCAGATTTTAGGCTAATGCCTCAAAAAGAGAATGGGAGGATTACAAATGGCAGATGTTGTTGATGTCCGGGACCTCGATGAAAAGGAAATCGAGATACTCGAAGTCTTGGTTGAAAGTTTGAGGGAAAGGGCAAAATCAATAGAGGTCCGAAAGAAAAAAGACGGTTTCAAAAGAAGTGCCGGAGCCTGGAGGGGATTGATTGACCCTGAAGCACTGATAACTGATATTTATGCTAGCCGTCTTGCATCTTCGGTATCCCAGCCTGAAACTTAAAATGATCATCGTCTATTGATTGAACCATAGACTCTAAAAACAGAGAAGAAATGGAGAAGCCGCCTGCGGGCGGCTTTTTTGTTTCAAAGGAGGCGAAGCATGATTCAAGACTACCTGAAAGCCGGCTATCCGGCCCTGCTGGTACGGACACATGAACCGGAGCGATTCATCGGCACCGCCCTAAAGGAGGCCAATGGCCGCACCCCTTATCAATGGGACGTGGTCAGGGGATTCCGGGAGTTGGGCAACGGGGCCGAGTGGGAAGAGGCCGATCCCTTCGATCTTCCCAACGTGGTGGCCCGGGGCAAAGAGAAAGCGGTTTGGTTCCTGAGAAACTATCATTTCTGGCTTAATGAGCCGCCGGTCATCCAGGCGATTCAGAACAACCTTCCCATTTATAAAACCAAAGGAATTACCCTGGTCATCGTCTCCGCCGAGGCAAAGCTTCCCCTGGAACTGGAGCGGGAGGTGGTGGTCCTGGACTTTCCGCTTCCCAGTCGGGAGGAATTGAAGACCATCCTGGCGGGCCTGGTGGAGAGCACCGGCATTGAGCCTGAGGACGAAGAAGCGGTCCTGGATGCAGCCCAGGGGCTCACCTGGGAGGAATCGGAAAACGCCATGGCCCTGGCCCTGGTGCGGCAAAAGAAATTCGATCCTCATACAATCTGCACCTTGAAGGCCCAGATGGTGGAAAAATCCGCGGCCTTGCAGTTTTCGCAGTTCACCGAGACTTTCGCCACCTTGGGGGGCCTGGAGAATTTGAAGGAGTGGATCTTGAATCGGTTTCAGAACCGAAAGCCCGGCCTACCCTTCCGGGGCATTTTGCTGCTCGGAGTGCCGGGCACCGGCAAGAGCCACTTCGCCAAGGCCCTGGGAAATGAGGTGGGCTGGCCGGTGCTATCGCTCGACATGGGCCGGGTTTTCGGTTCCCTGGTGGGCGAGAGTGAGGCCAAGATGCGGGAGGCCCTGAAGGTCGTGGACGCCATGGCGCCCTGCATCCTGTTTATCGATGAAATCGAGAAGGGTCTGGCCGGAGTGGGCGGCTCTTCCACTGATGGCGGCACGACGCAACGGGTGGGAGGCACCTTTCTGGGTTGGCTCAACGATCATACCAGCCAGGTGTTCGTCATTGCCACTTCCAACGATTACAGCAAGCTGCCCCCGGAGTACACCCGGATGGGAAGATGGGATAGCCTGTTTTTCGTGGACAATCCCGGCCCCAGGGAGCAGTTGGACATCCTGGACATCTACCTTAAGCAGTTCCTGGGTAAGACCATAGGGACCCTAATGGCAGAGAGTGACGGCCGGGTAAAAATCCCGGACCTGGACGGGTACAGCGGCGCAGAAATTCGGCAGGTGGCCATCGAGACTGCTTACAACGGCGGCGATCTGGAGGCTGCGGCTCGCTTCGTGATCCCTATTAGTAAATCCCAAAAGCAGCAAATGGACGCACTGCGGGAATGGGCCCGGGCCCGAACCATCCCGGCCGGCAAGCCGGCTCCGGCTGAAGCCAAGGGCAAGAGGAGTGTGACTTTATGATGGTGATCAAGATCGATGACGAAACCAGGGAGATCGTGGAGGTCCCCATCCCCGTAAGGCTGCCCAAGTGGCTTTGGACGGTCCTGTATGGGAGGGCCAAAGCTCTCCACGGGGGTGATCTGGAAGCCTGCGTCCGGCAACTTTTGGACGTGGGGATCGGAGTGGAGATCAAACCCCTGGCAGGAATCCAGGTTATGAATCCGGAAGGATAGGAGGCAATCGTGAGCCACTATAGCGAAGTTCAGATCGAACTGATCGACGAGGGCGGCCTGGTGGCGGCCCTTGCTCGTTTAGGATTCAAGGGCAAAGTGGAGGTGCACCGGGAGGCCCAAGTGCTTTATGGTTACCAGGGGGACATGCGGGCGCAAAAAGCGCACGTCATTATCCGGCGGCAGCACGTGGGCCCCGCGGCCAACGACCTGGGGTTCGAGCGACAGGCGGACGGCAAGTTCCGGGTCTGGGTATCGGACTATGACGTGAAGTACAACAAGTATGATGCCGCCTGGATGGGCCGGCTAAAGCAGGCTTACGGGGTGGAGAAGGCTAAAGCGGAAGCAAAGAAGCGGGGCTACCGGATGAGCGAACAGAAACTGGACGACGGCCGCATCCGGCTGGTGCTGAGGAGGTAGTGCCATGAGTCAAGAAATCGTGTTGGAGTTTTGGGAAGATGGCCAGGTTAACCTGGAGGGCAAGGGCTTTAAAGGACAGGCCTGTTTCAAGGAGATGCAGTTCCTGAAAGACGCCCTGGGGGTAGAAACTTCTTTCACCAAGAAGCAGGAGTTTTATCAAGCGGAGGTCAAAAGAGATGGCAAGGTCAAAGCAAGGTAAAGGAAAGGTTCCGGAAGAACACACCCTGGTGTTCACGGAAGACGGTAAGGCGGCCTCCTGGTGGTGGACGCCGGAGGTGCAAAAGCTGCTCCTGGTCCTGGGGTCCCCCATCCCGGAGATGGAAAATCTCATAAAAAACCCCTATTGCGGGTAAGGAGGGTAAGGCAATGGCACGAGTGGTTATCACCATGGAAGGAGGGTTAATTCAGCATGTCATGGCGGACACGGAAGACGTTCAGGTCTTCGTCCTGGATTTCGATACCGAAGGCGGAGACGACGAGCGCATCCGGGAATTCGAGGGAAACCCGGTTTACGTCTTCCAGGGGGTGGACGATGTGGACCCGGAGCGGATTGATGAAATCGAAACCGCCCTTTTTTAAGTAAAACCATCACACTGGTTTTATGAATCCTTCAAAAAGCGACTTGACATTACACCATAATGGTGTAACATGTGGATGTAAATTATGACAGAGAAGCGCCAACCTACCTACGATCTGAAGGCATTTAAGGCTGCATTTAGCAGCGTGGAGAAACTGGCCGTCACCGGCACCGCGCTAAGAAGCGCCGCTGCTCTGGGATTTGGGCGCAGGGAGATCGTTGAAACGATCCAGACCATGCAACGGAAGCATTTTTATAAGTCCATGACGGCTTATTCCGATTACCGGCTCTGGCAGGATGTATATCACGTCCCCTCGGCGGTTGGCGTCCTTTATATCAAATTTACCGCCGATGTCTTGACCAAGTTTTTGTTGCTCTCGTTCAAGGAGAAAGACGATGACCGCTAATCCCCTATGTCCGAAAACGGGTGCGCCGATGCACCGCGGCTTGCGCCCCATGACCTTGACCTATGAGGGAGAGTCGATCACTTTCGACATGCCCGGCTGGTATTGTGACGATTGCGAGGAGAGCATCCACACCGGCAAGGATATGAAGGTTTCCGACCGCATGTTGAATCGGCTTAAAGCAAAGAGCGATGGTTTGCTCGAGCCGGAGGAAATTCGGCGCATCCGCAAGAAACTTCGTCTTTCTCAAGAAACTGCCGGCCTGCTGATCGGCGGCGGCCCCCGCGCCTTCCAGAAATACGAAAGCGGGGATCTGTTGCCGAGCCGGGCGGTCAGCAGCGCCTTGGTTTTACTCGATCATGACCCCGATGCCTTGGCGGTTCTGAAAAAGCGCCATGACGCACACCGGGTCCTGGTCCCGTCTCAGGCAACGGAGCACCCTTGATGGAGGAAAGGTTTCCAGTGGAGGTGAAATACAGATTCTAAGGTAGCCCTCTTTAAGTAAAACCTTCACTCTTTCACCCAGCCCAAGGCGGCAACGTCTTGGTTTGGGATGAGGGAGCGATGGTCCCCCCAACAAGGCCGGCATTGCCGGCCTTAATTTTTTTCAGAGGAGGCAGGTGATGAAGAGTAATGGTAACGGGTTTGAAGAGATGGTGGCCATTCAGTTGGCCGTGCGCTCCTGGCCGGGGCAGGCCAAGTTGAGCGCCGAGGACCTGGGATTGAAGGAAAATGAGGTCCCGGAAATCTTCCGCCTGGGCAACAAGCGTCTTTACCCCGAGGAATGGCGGCAGGTGTTCGGGGCCCTGGCCAACAAGGCCAGGAGCTACCTGAACGACCACAGCTACCCTTTTGTGGTCGAATACGTCCGGGCCATCCCCAAGCGCAACCTGGCCCGGATGGTGGAACGTCTAGAGGAACTGAAGGCGGATTATTTGGCCCGGGCCGAGGAGTTCGTGGCGCACTACGAGGCAATCCAGGAGCAATGGCGGGAGAAATACCCGGACATCTGGCCCCGCCTTGCCCCCCACTACCCCACCAAGAACCAGCTTCGCCGCAGGTTCGATTTCTTTTGGAGCGTCTTCGATATCAAGGGGGCGGAGATCAAGGAAGGGAGCGCCCCGGAGATCATCGAGGCTTACGAAAGGGCCAAGGAAGAACTCCAGGCCAGGTACGAGGAGATGGTAGAGGAAGCAGTGGTCTATTTACGCAAGAAGGTCCTGGAGGTGGTGACCAATCTCTCCAGCCGTCTGAAGGAAGGGCGCATTGTTAGAAACGACACCCTGGAAAGCGTGCGCCGGGTAGAGGATTGGTTCAAAGACCTCAACATCTTCGGCGACCGCCAGGTGGAAGAGGCCCTGGGCAAACTGCGGGCTTCTTTGAACGGCACTGACTACAAGGCTTTGAAGGACAATGAGGGCTTGAAACAGCAGTTGGCGGGCCTGGCGGATCAGGTGGCCGCGGCCGCGGGGAAGCTGGATGACGTGAGCACCATCTCCGGCAACTACAAGCGGCTCATTGATTTGAGCTGAGGAGGCGGATCATGACCAGGGAAGAGTTGATGCAAATGTCCGAAGAAGACCTGGATGAACTGGTGCACGACCTCAAAAGCGAAGAGGCCGCGGCCATCAATAACCGGGGCAGGGAGGCCCAGGTTGCCTATATTCTGGGCGAGGAGGCTTAAGATGGAGCGGAAAACGGTTTTCTTCAACGCGGATGAAGGGCCAAACGGCAGGCGCACCACTTCGAACGGTGGGATTGAAATCGTGAAATACGGGACCGGGATGACAGACCTGTTCATCCGGGGTCCTAAGGGCGGTCTCCGCCACGTGGTGGTGCTGCCCGACACCGAGGCCTTGGCTCTGGGCCAGGAACTCATCGCTTTTTACACCCAAGGGTAGATACTCCATTAATCCTAGAGCTTTTAGATCAACAGAGAAAGGAGGTGAAAACATTATGAGCGAGGCGCATGGGCTGAACATCCGGTTTTTAAGCCAGGGGATGATGAAGCTGGGAGCAGAGCAGTTGCCCCCCGGTTTCTTTGCGTGGCCACAGGAAGAGCAGATCAGGTGGGCGCAAGAATACTGGGAGGAGCGCACCCGGGAAGACATCTTGGGCGCGGTGGCCTACCTGACTGTGGAGGAAGATTCAGTGCCCGATTGCCTGGAAATCGATGGGGACGATTATCCCGTACTGGCCCAAACCCCGGCATGGAAAGCCTTCAATGCCCCGGACAGCCAGATGCTGAATCCTTTTGAACAGGAGGACTGATGTTCACCAGTTATTTCTGGCGATTCCATTTACACCACTATCCCTGCCTGGTCTCCATCGCCTGGAAGACCCCGGAGTGGTTTAAGGGCAGGCGCTACCCGGCCCTGGCTCCCAGGGGCAACATGCTAAGAATTGGCGAGTCCGAGTATCGGCAGAAATACCATGCGATCCTGAACCGGCTGGACCCACATCAGGTTTACAAGGACCTGGGGCCGGATGCGGTCATTTTATGCTGGGAGCAGCCCGGAGAATTTTGCCACCGGCGCCTGGTGGCCGCCTGGCTGGAGAAGGCCCTGGGGGTAACGGTGCCGGAGTTACCCGGTAACTATAACCCCCAGCAAAAAGACCTGTTTACGGAAGGAGAGTAGTATATATGGCGTTTTACCTCAAGCACTCCATCAGGGAAACCAGAACGGTTTACCTGCTGGAAGGGAAGGACCGAGAGGACGCAGAACAATACGACGGCGAATACCTCGGGTACGTGGACGGGGACGACAATGACTGCGAGTGGTTCGGCCCCTTTGAAACCAGGGAGGAAGCCCTGGAAAGCGACCATGCCTGGGTGGAGTAAGTACTGGGGTTACTTTATGTGATCCCTAAATTAAAACTGTGGAGGTATTTATGGCCAAGAAACCCACCGGCGATTGCGCCACCTGCTCCTTTTGGCGCAGGAAGGCCAGCCCCGTCAAGGGCAAGCTAATTCCCGGCGGCACCGGGAAATGCACCCGCAAAGAGGGGCTGTGCGAGAACCCGAAAGTAAAAGACCCCCGTCCCAAGCGGGGAGGGAAACCTAAAAATGAAGGGGGCCTGCCCGAACAGGCCCCCCACATTCAAAAATCTGGAAGGGGATCAGTAAAGTTAGCTTCAATATACCCGAACCCTGGCCAGCCCCGCAAGGTTTTTCCTAAGGCAGCCCTGGAAGAACTGGCCCTGTCCATCAAGGAGCAGGGCCTGATCGAACCCCTGGTGGTGGTGCCCAAGGGTGAGAAGTTCATGCTCATCGCCGGGGAGCGGCGCTGGCGGGCTTGCCAGATGGCTGGATTAACTGACGCCCCGGTAAGTATCCTGGAGGCAGACGACCGCCAGATCGCGGAAATGGCCCTGGTGGAGAACCTCCAGCGCCAGGACCTGACTCCCCTGGAGGAAGCCCGGGCCTTCAAGGAGATGCTGGATAAAAACGGCTACACCAAGGAGGAACTGGCCCAGAAGCTGGGGTTCAAGCAGGTATGGCGGGTGGATGAAAGATTGTCCCTGCTGAACCTGGCCCCGAAGTTCCAGGACGCCCTGATTTTCGGGGTCATCACTCCTTCCCAGGGCTTCGAGATCAGCCGCCTTATGGATGCTGAGGACCAGGAGGTGGTGTTCAAGAAGATCAAGGCCGGGGAACTCACGACTTATAACCATCTCAGGCGTTTCGTCAACGCCATGGTGGACTCGAAGAAGGACAAGGTCCTGTTTGCCATGCCCAAAAAACAGGACCTGGAGATCGTCAGCCGGTGGGAAAAGACCCTGGACGCAGTTACCGGTTTGATCGTGAAGTCTTTTTCGTCTGAGGACTGCAAGGTCTTGGCCCGGGTCTGCCAGGGGAACGCCCAGGTGAATCTGATCAAGATCGACCTCATCATCAAGCACCTGAACCAGGTGAAGAAGGCCATGCTGGAAAACGCCAGCCGCCAGGAAGTCTACGGGATCATTAATGGCGGTGCGAACCTGGTCCCGGTGGAGACCTTGAATCCTGCATAAAAAGAGGATTCAGGGCTTATTAAACAAAGGCGAGTGATCCGAATCACCCGCCTTTGTCATTTCTGAAGGACACCAATCTCACGGCCTGCTTTGTCGGGCCTTTTTTAATCCTTAGGAGGAAATTGACATGCAAGTCCAAATCGAACGCGAGACTTTGTTAAAGGGAATCGGCCACGCCCTGGGTGTGGTGGACAAACGGGGGAGCCTCCCCATTTTGAGCCACTGTCTGCTTGAAACCAACGGCAACGGCGTCTTCATTTCGGCCACCGACCTGGAGGTAAGTTTCCGTGGCTTCTACCCCGCGGAAGTGAAGGAGCCCGGGGCCCTGACGGTGCAGGCCGGGTTTTTCAACAACCTCATCAAGGACCTGCCCAAGGGTCCTTTAGCCCTGGTGGGGACGGATAAGGCCGCTATGGAGATCCGCACGGGAGACTCCCATTATCAACTCTACGGCTTGTCCGCGGAGCAGTTTCCGGCTATTCCCGAGGCGGCCGCGGGAAACCTGGTGGAGGTGGAAAGCCGGTTGCTCAGGGAGATGATCCAAAAGACCATCTTTTCCGTATCGGGAGAAGACCTGCAATTCAACCTCTCCGGCATCTTCTGGGAGAAAGTGGAGACCGATGAGGGCATCTTCCTACGCCTGGTCTCCACGGATGGCCACCGTCTTACCCTGGTGGAACGCGTTCTCCCTGAGAGTGAACAACTGGACTTGGGTGAGGGCATTCTGGTGCCGTACAAGGCCATGCGAGAGATCGGCAAGTTTTTGGACGGCCAGGAGAAGGTGACCCTGGGTTTGGTCAAGAAGACCCTCTCTCTGGAGGCAGCCGATAAGTATCTTTTCATCCGGCTCCTGGACCGCAAATTCCCCGAGTACCGGCGCATCATCCCGGAAAGCTTCGCCTACCGCTTCTCGGTCGACCGTAAGGAGTTTACCGAAACCCTACGGCGGATCGCCCAGCTTTCCTCGGACCGCTTCAAAGGCGTGATCTTCAACCTGGCCATGGACGCAGCAGTAGTCACCTTCGCCAACCCGGACGTGGGGGAAGGAAGGGAACTGCTTACGGTGAACCTGGAAGCGGGAGATGCGTCCCAGCTTCCCTTGGAAGTAGGCTTTAACGCCCGGTATCTCCTGGAGCCGCTTCAGGCCATGACCAGCGACAATGTCTTTCTGGAGATCAACAACAGGGATCACCCCTGCCGGCTTATGGAACCGGGAGATTCCCACTATTTCAGCCTCGTCAGTGCGACGTGAGGTCGCATAAGTAATTGTTTTAACTCACTATAAAAACGGTGAGGATAAAACCTCTAGTTCCGCCAAGAGTAGCCTACCAGGACATGCGGAGGCGGCAACGCTTTGGTGTGAAGCTCCTGGGACAACGTAACCCTCCAAAGATGGATAGTCCGCGCCGTGAGGCAGAGACGACAACTGCGAGCGTCAATGCGGTTGGGGTGCCAGGCTTTGATGGTAGGGTCAACGTAGGTGAACAGTCGTAAACATCGTAACTGAAGACAAGCCAAAGACGCTGATAGGCTTGAGCCGAGAGGCTATGTAGCTGGTCATTCTTTTTGACGATAAGAATGCGCGGATAATGAAGCTACCGGTGGAAAGGCTGGACCTAACCCATCATATTACTTATGCGAAACACGGTAAGCCTGTATCTCTCCCTTTGGGTAGGAAGGCCGTAAGGCCTGACGATGGGGGTGCAGGTAGAGGAGGATGGAAAAAGCGAAAGCCGGGTTGTAATGACCCGGATAAGGGTTGAGTCTTTTGACAACATCACCCTGCACGAAAGTGAGCAGACTTCCATCTGGTCTTTCAATGCAAGAAGCAGATGCGAACTACTTGAAAAGGAGGAAGCATGAAAACGGAAGTTGCTAAGACTGACGCAGTTTCCTCCGGCAAGCTTGAGATATCTTGGCACCAGATCAACTGGTACGAAGCGCTTCAGCATGTCAGGAGGATGCAACTGCGTATTGCAAAGGCAACACGGGAAGGTAAGATGAGGAAGGTAAAATCCCTCCTTAGATTACTGACCCACTCTTTTCACGCCAGAGCTTTAGCAGTGAAAAGGGTTACCGAAAATCGAGGCAAAGCGACTCCAGGTGTCGATGGTCAAACCTGGTCAACTCCTGAAGACAAATTCGAGGCCATTTCGTCTCTCAGAAGGAAAGGCTACAAGCCTCTTCCACTGCGTCGGACTTATATCCCGAAAAGCAACGGCAAGAAACGCCCCTTAGGAATCCCCACAAAGAAAGATCGGGCAACGCAGGCATTGCACAAGCTCGCTCTGGAACCGGTTGCAGAGACCCTCGCTGACGGAAATTCATATGGATTCCGCCCGGAAAGATCCTGTGCCGACGCCATTGTACACTCTTTCATAGTATTGAGCCGTAAAGTCTCGGCCCAATGGATTCTCGAAGGAGACATCAAGTCGTGCTTTGACGAAATAAGCCATGACTGGCTATTGAACAATGTCCCAATGGACAAGGGGATTCTCCGGAAATGGCTGAAGGCCGGATACATCGATCGCAAAAAGCTCTTCCCTACAGAAGCAGGCACCCCGCAAGGGGGCATAATTTCGCCTACACTGTCTAATATGGCACTGGACGGCCTCGAAAACGAATTAAAGTCTTTTCGAGGACGTAAAGTGCACTTTATTAGATATGCGGATGACTTCATCGTCACTGGTAATTCTAAAGAACTGCTGGAGAATGAAGTGAAGCCTGTAATTATTAGGTTTCTCAAGGAAAGAGGTTTAACCTTATCCACAGAGAAAACCAAGGTGACGCATATTGAGGAAGGCTTTGACTTTCTGGGTCAGAACGTCCGTAAATATGACGAGAAGTTACTGATCAAACCCTCCAAGAAGAATGTCAAAAACTTCTTAGCAAAGGTTAGGAAAGTCCTGAAGAAGCTCAAAACGGCCAAGCAAGATGATGTGATCAAAGTGCTCAACCCCATAATTCGCGGATGGGCAAACTATCACCGGCATGTTGTGGCCAAAGAAATCTTCGGTTGGGTCGATCATCAAATTTGGCGTAAGTTGTGGCAATGGTGTATACGTCGGCACCCGAATAAGGGTCGGAGATGGGTCAAAAACCGATATTTTCGTAGGATCGGGACCAAAGATTGGGTCTTTGCCACCAAGGTTGATAAGGCCAACGGCAAAACCGTCCTTATGAAATTGTATTCGGCCACGAGCACTCCAATCCGCAGGCATGTGAAGATCAAATCTGAGGCTAACCCTTACGATATGGACTGGGAACCTTACTTTGAGAAAAGGAAAATCCTCAAGGCTAAGGATGACCTGGCTCTATTTGGAAGGGTCAAGAGACTTTGGCAGGCCCAGAAGGGTAAGTGTCCGATCTGTCAAGGAGATCTCACGTTGGATACGGGGTGGCAAATGCACCGCGTTATCCCGAAGCTTCATGGCGGTAAAGAAATCCTGTCAAACCTTCAGCTTTTGCATCCTAACTGCCACCGGCAGTTGCATAGCCAAGACCGAAAGTACGTTGCCGACCCCCCGTTGACTATGTGGGGGTTTTGAAAGACTTGAGCCGGATGAGGGGAAACTCTCACGTCCGGTTCTTAGGGGAGGGGGTCTCAGTAATGGGACCTCCTTACCCGACTGCCCATGAGCCTATAGTGTAAAAACCAATCTTATCAACCAGGGGAGGCGGTGAAAGTCGCCTCCCCCATTCTTTTTAGGAGGGAAAATGGCTATCAAGAACCTGGTGCCCCGGCTGGCCGAGCGGGGGAAAGTTAAAATCGGAGAGAAGGGCGAGGTCAAAACCTCCCAGCAGGGGAAGCAATTCTCGCAGCCAAAAAAGTTAGACCATTTCGTGGTGACGACAATGCAGCGGGACGCGGCCGGCCGGCTGCTCCCGGACCTGGAGTTGATGCGCAAGTTGGCCCCGCAAGGCGGCAAGCTGAAAGAACTGCCGGTGATGCTCCTTTACAACGATCCTGACGTCAATTTTCAGACCCGGTACTCCTGCTATATCGGCAACCGGCTTTGGTGCTGCGGCGATGGAGAAGGTGCCCAGCGCCTGGAACAGGACGGCAAGTATCAGCCGGTCCCTTGCCCCTGCCTGCGCCTGGAGGCCAATTATGGAGGCAAGGATCGTTGTAAACCTAACGGGACCTTGCAGGTCCTGCTTCAGGGGGTGGACCGGATCGGGGGGGTCTGGAAGTTCAGAACCACATCGTGGAATAGTGTCAATTCTATAATGTCTTCTCTGAAGCTAATCCAGGCTATCACGGGCGGCGTTCTGGCTGGCATCCCTCTCAAGCTGGTCCTCAGTCCGAAGACGGTCACGATCCCAGGGACCGGCCAGAACATGATTGTGTATGTTGTGAGCCTGGAGTTTCCCGGCACCGAACAGGAACTGGCCAAGATCGGCTACGATATCGCCAAGCGGCGGGCCGACCACAAGGCCAAGATGGACCTGATCGAGGCCGAAGCTCGGAAGGCCCTGGAACACCTGGAAGAGACCCCGGAAGAAATGCGGGAAGTGCAGGAAGAGTTTTATCCCGAAGGGGTGACCATCGAGGTGCAGCCCGAGGCGGGGTTGGAGTCCGAACCGGAATCCGGAGAGGAGCCCCCAACAACGCTGACCCCCGAGGCCAGCCCTCCTGAGGCGGGTGAGAAACCGGAAAAACCTGAAGAAACCTTTCCCTCTCCTGAGCCTGTATCTGCGGAGGAAACGGTGCCCGTGTCCTGGGATGCGCCACCTGTACAACCCCAGCCCTTCCCGAATCCCAGGGCGAACAAGGGCGGAAAGGTTCCAGCCCCCCCTCCGCCCCCGCCGCCAGGCGAAATAACCGCAGAAGGCAAACCCACCCTCTTCTAACCCCGAACAACAAGGCTTGAAGTGAGCCCTGGGGCGATTATGGGCTATCCAATTAAACCCCTTTTCGCCTCGGGGCAGAGCCTCAGTCAAGCTTTGCGAGAATTTAAACTGTCATTCCTGGGAACCTTTACGGGCCCCCAATGATGGTTTTTATTATGGAGATAAAACCATGCCGCCAAAAAAGAAGAAACAATATTCTTTCTCACGCCTTGATCTCTACGATAAGTGCCCCTGGGCGTATAAAAAGATCGTCCTTGACGGGGTCCCCCGGGTATCCAATGAAGCCATGGTCACCGGGAAGGTGCTCCATGCCCTGATCGCCGATTACCTGCTGCGGCTCATCAATCTGAAGCAGCAGACCGACTGGGAATGGGCCGAGGGAGCAGCCCCCAAGGATGCCTCGCCCGACGTCCTGGAAATATGGCAGAGATTTTATAGCTCGTTCATCCTGCCCCCCGCCCTGGAGGTCTATGGGGTGGAGCACAAGCTGGCCTTCGACCGCAACTGGCAGCCTTGCGAGTTTTCCTCGGTAAAAGCTTCCTTTCGTATGGTGGTCGATTTTCATTTCCGCCAGGGAGATCTGGCGGTGGTCCTGGACTGGAAGAGTAACCGGGCGGTCCCCGAGACGGTGGAGAAGAACCTGCAACTGCGCACCTACGGGTGGGGATTGAAGCAAGTGGCCTATCCCGATGCTCAGGAGATTCTCTTACGTCTCCACTTTCTCCGTTACGGCAAAGAGCGGGAAGTGCTCCTGGAACCCCAGGACCTGGAAGACGTGCCCGAAATCCTGACAGAGAAAATCAGGGGCATCGAACAAGACAAGGAATACAATCCCACACCCGGTTCCTTCTGCGGCCTTTGCGGGGTCACGTCCCACTGCCCGGTGATGGCCCAAGCATTGATGCCGGTGGAGGTGCTAGCGCCAGCCACCAAGGAGCAGGCGGAAAAAGCCGCCTCCCTGTTGCTTACTCTCCAACAAATGGAAAAGGCTTTGGCCGCCCGCCTGAAGGAATGGGTCAAAAAATATGGCCCTATCCAAGTAGGTGATATGGTTTATGGCGGCTCCCAAGTTATGTCTCATGATCTCGACCCCCAAAAGGTCTCAACGATCCTGCTGAACGCCGGTCTTTCCCGGGAAGAGGTCTGGCCATTGCTCTCAATGACCAAAACCAATCTGGAGAAGGGGCTGCGGAAGCTCAGACGGAGGGACCTTCTTGAGCAAGCCTTATCCACCGCTACGGCTAAGGGTTCAGAAAAGATCGACTTCCGGAAGGCGAATCCTTGATCCATGAGAAAGGGGGCATCCTTTTAGATGCCCCCTTTTCCATAGGTAGGTTAAATACTTTGAAAATTCAAAAAGATTATCAATCGGCAGTGACTACTGCCAATTATTTATCTCTTTCCTCTGGATAACCATCTCATTGACTTAATCGCAAGGCCATTTGGATAATCTGGCTTCTATGAGTTGGTATACTCAGGTCAGGAAATTTGTGCTACCATGCAATCAAGAAGATACAGCTGCAAGAATAGAAACCTTTGGGAGATTTTCCTTGGACAAAGCGGGCCCAAAACCATTTTCGGGGTTGCGGTGGCCAAAACGTTTGCAGAGTGGTTATGAGCCTAAGGGTGGAGAAGAGATGGTGTTAAACTTTGAATGCAAAAGATGTCATCACGTGTTTGATTGCAATGTCGGTTCGGTCAGCTTGCCTGAAGGTCTAGACAGGCCCCATTTCGAAAAAAGGCTTCTTTGTCCCGCTTGCGGTGAGGTTGCGATTGATGATTTACGGCTAACTGAACTCGGACAAGATCAGCTTGCCGCAGCGATATTGGGCCTCGATGATGATTTTGGGGACTTTGCTGAAACTCAGTGCCGAGGCTGTGATCAGTATCTCCCTATCAATGACTTAAACCTTTGTGATGAATGTAACGGCAAATTGGATCGTGACCTTATCCGCAAACGTGATTGGGATTATTCCGCCTCTGCATTTGGCCTTGATCCCTCAATGCGTGAAGAGCTGCGTCGGCGTGTCATAGCCCGATATGGCGAAAAATTCGAACTTATTTTTTCCTCAAGGTCAGCACGAAAGCCGAGAAAGAGACGCAAGAAAAAAAGGAGCCGCTAATTACGCAATCAATCGGACTGCTGGTACCACAATGCGGTTGCCCATAACCATGGTTTGCTACAATGCGCTAACAGGGAACTGTTCCTCTATTAACAATTACGCAATTTTTCAATCCTTATGCAGGCTTCGTTCAACACTGCGTCTTCTTTGGCGAAGCAAAATCTTGCCAGGTTTTCCCCTGCGTCATCGTGATAGAACGACTCGCCGGGGACGCAGGCAACTCCTGTTTGACGCAGCAGGTGCATGGCCTTTTCCTTGCTGTTCCCACCGGGAATCCTGGAAATATCGGCCAAAACATAATAAGCCCCCTGGGGCACAAAAGGGGTCAGACTCGCCCGGTCCAAGGCCCCGCAAATCTTATCCCTTTTAATTACATATTCCTGGGCCAGGTTTTGGTAATACTCTGGTGGCAACTGCATCAGACCTTGAGCCACCCCCATTTGCAACGGGGTAGGCGCACAGACGTACACCAGGTCGTTGAAATAACCGATGGTCTGGGCCCACCTGGCATCGGAGATGGAATAGCCCACCCGCCAGCCGGTAATACTAAAGGTCTTCGAGAGTCCGGCGATGCTGATGGTCCGCTCTTTCATCTCCGGGAGAGTTGCAGGCGCGATGTGTTTGTGGCCATCATAGACGAAGTGCTCGTAGATTTCATCAGTGAAGACGAAAAGGTCGTGTCTGGCCGCGAAGGCCGCCAGGCGCTCAAGTTCCTCAGCGGTGAAGACCTTGCCCGAGGGGTTGGCGGGGGTATTGATCATCATGCCCCGGGTCCTGGGGCTCAGTACTTTTTCCAGGTCCTTATCGGAGAAAGACCACTCCGGCGGCTCCATCCGCACATAAACGGGCACTGCCTGGGTGGCCACCAGGGTGCTGATATGGTAGCCATAATAGGGTTCGAAGAGGATGACTTCGTCCCCCGGGTCGAGCAGCGCCAGGCAGGCGCAATAAAATGCGCCGGTGGTTCCGGCGCTGACAATGATCTCGGTTTCCGGGTCCGCGTCCATGCCGGTGAAGAGTTTTTGTTTGCGGGCAATGGCCTCCCTAAGTTCCGCTATGCCGTCATAGCGGGTATAGGTGTTGATGCCCGCATCCATGGCTTCTTTGGCGCCCTGGCGTACCACTACCGGCACTTCCAGGTCGCAGACCCCCTGGGACAGGTTGATGCCCTGCACCAGGTCGCACTCAATGGACATGTTTCTGATTTCCGACTGCATTACCCATTCATGGCGCTTGCTCAGTTTCAGACCCACCAGTAACCTCTCCTTTGAAAAAAATAAAAGCCCACTGAGATCAATGTTCAACTATGGTTGCGTCATCGATCTTTGTGGGCCCAGGGCCGATCTTATTTGCCGTAAAAACGCCGCACCGCTCTGATAACGTACTCGACTTCCTTGTCGGTGATCTCCACGTTCATGGGCAGGGAGCAGACCTCCCGGCTCAGTATCTCAGTCTCCGGGAAACCCCGGTCCACCAGCTTCAGGGCTTCGTGCTTATAATAGGGCTTCCGGAACTGGGTAAGGACCTCCACCCCATTGGCCTTTAGGAAGTCTGAAAATTCGCTTCCTTGCTTCGATCTGAGTGTATAATTTTGATAGACGTGGTCGCGCCGGGGATCATTATAATGAGGCAGAAGGAGGTCGGGAAGATCCGACAAGGCCTGTTGGTATTTTGCCGCGATTTGCTTTCTCCGGACGATCCAGGTCGGCAAGTGTCTCAGTTTCACGTCAAGGAAGGCTGCCTGGAGATTGTCAAGCAGGCAGGTGAATCCATGCCCGTGGTACTCGCCGGTCTGCCGATCCTCACCGTTATACCTCATGCGGGTGGCAAACAGGGCCACCTCCGGGTCGTTGGTGGTAATCGCACCGCCGTCTCCATAGCCTCCCAGAATCTTGAACGGATAAAAACTCCAGCAACCGGTCAATCCCCAGGCGCCGGCACTAAGACGTTCTTTCGTCTTCGGGTTCTCCATACTCGACCCCAGACTCTGGCAAGCGTCTTCCACCACCACCAGGTTATACTTTGCGGCGATCTCCATCACCCGCACCATATCGGCCATATAGCCGCTCAGGTGCACGGGAATGAGCCCACGCGTCTTGGGAGTGATAGCTTCTTCAATTTTCTCCACATCGATGTTGAAGTCTTTTCCCACATCCACCAGGACAGGAGTGGCATTGATATTCACGACCGCCGAGCAAGTGGCCACAAATGTATGGGCCGGCACGATCACTTCATCCGCCGGCCCGATGCCCGCGGCCCTGAGAGACATGTGCAAGGCATCATAGCCGCTGTTCAGCCCCACCGCATATTTGGTGCCCACGAATGCAGCCAGGTTTTCCTCAAATCGTTTCAGTTGGCCGCGGTCAATCAAATCTCCTTTGCTCATCACCTCAAAGTAAGCCGCGTCCAGTTCTTCTTTAATTGTCAGATAGAGTCTTGCGGGATCGACAAACTTTACTTGATAGGCCATTACCTTAGCACCCTTTGAACAACTGGGATAAGTATTAGAACGATAAGGAAGTTTTTGATTCTCGCGGGATTGAGATATAGATTTCTTCTGGGAGCCTGTCCTTCACCAACTTGCGCGCAGTGTGGGCGATGGTGCTAGCCGTGGGATAATAAGCCTTCTCCAGGGTGGCGCTGGCAGGAGCGGGACAATCCGGCAGGGTTATTCTTTTAATCGGAGCTTTTAGATATTGGAAAATATTCTCGCAGACCAGGGCCGCAATTTCCGCAGCAAGGCCGCAGGTCTTCCAGGCTCCGTCCGCGATGGCCAGCCGTCCGGTCTTTTGGACCGACTCTAAGATCAACTCTTGATCCACAGGCTTGACCGTGCGGAGATCGATGAGCTCCACATCAATCCCTTCCTCTTCGAGTTCCCTTGCGGCTTTTAACGCTTCCTGGAGCATGAAGGAACTCGCTACCAGAGTCAGGTCGGAGCCCGTCTTTCTGATGCTCCCTTTGCCGATGGGCACTTCGAAGATTTCTTCAGGGACCGCATCTTCCAGCGGGTACAGCCAACGGTCATCAACGAAGACCACCGGGTTGGGGTCCCTGATGGCTGCGATCATCAAACCCTTGGCATCGTACGCGGTGGCCGGCATCACCACTTTCAACCCCGGAATGTGGGCGAAAATGGCGTGGAGCGCTTGAGAGTGCTGTGCAGCCTGTTCGCCGCCGCGATTGATTATCCCCCAGATGACCACCGGGACCGAGGCCTTCCCGCCATTCATATAGTACCAGTTGGCGGCTTGATTGATAATAGGGTCCAAGGCGTAGAACATAAAATCCATACGCGGATGGACCACTACAGGGCGCATGTCGGCCAGAGCCGCTCCCACTGCTGCTCCGGTTATAGCATTTTCAGATACCGGCGTGTCAATTATGCGCTTTTCGCCAAAGGCTTCCAGCAAGCCCTGAGCCGTATTTCCCACATACCAGGGACTTTTGACGCCTTGGCCGATTAAGAACACTGATTCATCGGCGGCCATCATCTGTGTTAGTGCTTCGTTGATGGCCAGACTGTAGGATAATCTTCTATTATTTGAAGACATAGCGGGCCAAATCCTTTCCCTCGGGAAGAGCGCTCTCCCTCGCAAAATGATGGGCTTTTTCAATTTCAGCCTTTGCCTGGCGGCGGATATGTTTCAGTTTATTCCGGTCCATCAATCCATGGGTTAACAGATATTGCTCGAATCTGGTGATGGGGTCTTTCTGAAGCCATGCCTCCATTTCCTGGGGGGGACGGATATCCGTGTGTTCCCCCTGGATGTTGTCGTCCGGACCCACGTGCCCCCGGAAACGGTAGGTCAAGCACTCAATCAACGCCGGCCCCAGCCCTTGACGACACTGTTCTACAGCCTTTCTGCCTGCCTCGTAAACCTGGAGAACGTCATTGCCATCCACCCCCTTGCAGGATATGCAAAAAGGTTCCCCTACCGTGTAGATATTGTTTTCTACGCGGCACTCATTGATCGGCATGTGGGTGGCATAAAAGTTGTTTTCGCACACGAAAACCAGAGGCAGTTTCTTCAGGGCCGCAAAATTCAGGCATTCGTACAGAACCCCCTCGCCAGTAGCCCCGTCGCCGAAAAAGGTTACCGCCACCCTCCCGTCCCGCCTGATAGAACTAGCCAAGGCCGCACCCATGGCCAGGGAAATGGTACCCGCGACGATCGGCGCCGCGCCCATCATCCCCACCTCCGGGGCAATGAGATGCATGGACCCTCCCCGGCCCCGGGAGCAACCGGCTTCCAGGCCGTAAATCTCGGCCACCATTTCGAACATATCGCCGCCCTTGGCCAGATAATGGCCATGGGAACGGTGGTTCCCGAAGATGTAGTCGTCTTTATTCAGACAGGCGCAGATGCCCGCGGCAATGGCCTCCTGACCCGAATAGAGGTGGCAAGGGCATCGTACTTCCTTATTGAGGATTGGCTCGACGAGACTCTCTTCCACCAGACGGATGCGGACCATGGTCCGGTAAAGATGTTCCATCAATTCTCTGGAATAATCCATAGATCCTCCAAGCTTTTCATGACTTATTCAAAGGAGGTTGGCCGTCTTCCAGCAGCCTTATCCGGTGTGCCTGAGCAATTCAGGTTCCCTTATTTTTCCCAGGTGTTTTTTGATCTCCTGCACGAACCGGGATTGCGGCCTGCATATTGCGAATAATGTTAAGAAAATGATTTTCAGATCGGTGAAGGAGGAATGGTTTTGGGCATATTGCATCTGCAATTTCAATTTGATGGGACGGATTAGCTCCTGATAGACTTGGTCGGGGTCTGCGGCCCCTGCCAAGATGGCCCCCTCATCCGGATTCCAGAGGGAGGCCCAGTCGGTTATCCCCGGACGGACAGTCAGGATGACTTTTTCCTCCTCGGAATACATGTCGGTGTAATACTCTACCTCGGGTCGGGGGCCTACTAGGCTCATCTTTCCCAGAAACACGTTAATCAACTGCGGCAATTCATCCAACTTGTATTTCCGCAATTTTTTGCCGATGCGGGTAATGCGGGGATCGTCGTCAGACGTGGAAGAACCTCCCAGTTTCTCGGCATTCACCACCATGGTGCGGAATTTAAAAATGTGAAAAATCTCCCCGTTTTCCCCCACCCGTTCGCCACGATAAAATACCGACCCGCCGTCCTCGCGGTGAATACGCCAAGCAATCCACACTAGCAACGGACTCAGGATAATTAAACCCAAGGTGGAAAAAAAGAGGTCAAGAGCCCTTTTCATGGAAATGTCACAAAGATTAGGGTCTGAGAAGAGTTATTATCTTCAATTTAGGGAGTTATCCGAGATTATGCAGCAGCCGTGGCCGCTACGGTTGAAAACCGGTTTTTAAACCCACTGTCCGGAAAGAATACCCGAAGAAATTCCCCTGTTGATGACCCAATCGTCTTCTTGAGCGCAAGATAGCACAAATTTCCATCGAACTGAACAATTTTTGTAGATTTTGAAGATACTACTCCCTTGGGTTTCGCCGATTCTTAGGGGGTGATGGGCTAACCACCCCAGGCCAGCACCGCCCGGTAGTGGTGCGCCAAAGGAAAGGCTGAAGCCACATGCACGTACCACCGCCGGGCATGGTAAGAAACCCTGGCGCCCACTTTGATCAGGCGCTTGATGAGCCAGTCGATGGACCGCTTCACCTCCTCGCCCCAGACATAGAACCGCCGGATCATGTGCAGGAGGTTGTAGGCCAGAACCCCCATCTTCAGCCGGGCCTGGTTGGCCTCGAAACGCTGGCAGCTGGTCTTGTCCCAACGCAGGGTGTTCTTGCCTTCCTTGATGCGGTTTTCCACATCCCCCCGGCCGTTATAGACCTTGATCACTTTACCGGCGGGCAGCCTGGAATTGGTAACCACAAAGCCGATCCGGGGGAACAGCTCGCCCTGATGCCATTCAATCTTGGCCACCACCCGGCGAGGCCTGCTCCAACTCTTGGCTTGATAGTGGAGATCAACTATCTTGACTTGAATCCCACTCTTGGGCGGACGGCCCACCGGCCGGTTCAGATAAGGTTCCAAGAGGCGCATCAGAATTGCATTGCTTGGCAGCCTAAAGAAATATGTGATCCGTTCTTCCTCGCAATATTCGTAGGTTTCCGGGTTGGCAAAGGCGGCATCGCCCCTAACCCAGAAAAGTTTGAACCACCCCCGGTAGCGCTCCACTATGGGCTTGATGAACTCCAGAACGCCGTCGGCGGAATGGACGTTCCCCGGTCTCAGCTTGGCCCCCAAACAGTCGCCCTCACTGGTGAAACACATAAGCGGATGGAAACAGTTCTTGGCAAAATGGCCATTGTAGGCCACCCCCTCTTGCTTGCCGTGGGCCGGGTCCTCGGTGGAATCCAGGTCGATGATCAAACGCCGCTTGTTCTTCCTTTTCAGGAGGGCATCGGTGGATCGGGTGAGAGCTCCATTCAAGGCCTCCAATCCCACGGCATTACCCAAGACGTCGTTCTCCAAGCGGGAGAGCATGGATTGGCTGGCCCCGAAACGATGATCTTTACCCAGGGCCAGCCGGAGGGCCGGGTCAACCCGAAGAAAGTCTGCATCATTACAATCTTCATAGCCGGCCGCCATCTGATAGACCCTTTGACGCACTATCTGGACCAAGGCATGTTTCGTATGAGCAGGTGATCTCAAATCTTCCAAACAATCTTTCATCGGGTCAATGATTTTGAAACGCTCATCTACTTCTCTAAGTAGGATAAACCCGGTGTCGGAGGAGATGGTGGCTTCCTGGAAATCAATCATGATGGCCCGATTAAAATCAGGCCTGATTGCCTCTTTTTTGCTTTCACCATTAGTGAGCATCTTGGAGGCCCCCAAATTGCTAAATTATTCTCCTTATATCATATAGTTACGTTAGCTTCCATCAATTTCTGGGGCATAATCCAGGGTTATAAGGTCAAAGAGGACGCCGGGCTATAATGGAGGCGATGAAGCAGTTGTCAGCATGCCGAGGCCGCAGATTTTCTTCAAGACATGCGGCCATGGTATAAATAAAGGGCAAGGGTGTCAGAAACTGGCTTAGTCCCCCATAATAACGGCGTTCGATGATGTCAAACCGGGCCTCATAAAGCACTTCCACTTGGCGGGTGTATAAGCAAAGGTCAGTATAGCTGCGCCGTCGCAGCCGACGATAGCATTGAGTCAGGGCATTAGCCTTGCCAGTTTCAAAATTAATAAGGATTCCCCCAGGCCGCAGCACTGGAACAATACGGTCGAGCCACTGGCCATATTCCTCCAGACTCTTGGCGTGGTAAAGCACCGTCTTGATAAAAACCGCATCGAATTGACCGCGTTGCCGGTATGCCTCCTCTGGATCGCCGCAGAGAAAATCGATGCGCTCGGTAAGACCATATTCCCGAGCGTGCAACTCTGCATTTTGCTGTGCCTCCCGGTCTATTTCCACCCCTACCATACGCCATCCCAGTTCCTGACAAAAATAACAAGACAGAAGCCCGTTACCATAACCGATCTCAAAGACCATGCTACCAGGCTGTACCAGGTTTTTTATGGTGGGCAGGACCTCCCGCACCGCCCGTTCCCACATGACCCGGCCACCACCCGGTGCCAGCGCGGTCCGCAGAGTCAATGTATCACTCGCCGCCTTCTTGTTCCCAGCATGTGATGGACTTTTGGTCATTTCCAGCCCGATAGGTCACAGCTGTTGATTTTTTCCAGGCCTTCGATTTCCGTCAGGAAATGGGCCTTTAATTTCTCGTGGGTTTCAACCCGCATCGGCGGCAAATCTCCGCCCCCTTCAAACAGCAGCTTACGCAACCCCAGCCCTTTTAGGGCGTTCAGAACCTTATAGGCCTGAAAAGACCGGAGCAGATAGCCTAATTGTTCTCCCCAATAGGCCAGATGTCTGTTTCTGGCCAAGGCCTCCTTGGCTGGAGCCTTGAGCGCCTCTTCATTGAGGGAAAACTCAGGGATGCCCACAAAATCACATATCTTTTTTAGATAATTATGCGGATCCTTTTTTAAATCATCGAAAATCATTATTAAAACCCGGTCCTTGCCGAAAATCTCCTGCCATGCCGTGATATGATGAACGTAGCGATTTGATTCCATAAACTCGGGAATAGTCTCAAAGGCTTCTTCAAAGGTCAACTTGGTTTTAGCGTATATTTTTAAGAGGCGGTAAAGAGAATAGGCCCGATCCACGGGATTGCGCAGGGTGCAGATGATCTTGCATTCCGGAATATGTTCGGCAATGCGAGCCCGGGCCTCTTGGGAATGGAAGTAACTTGGCGCCACTTCCATAATGGGTAGCTCGTGGTTACAATGGACAAAATGTCGCCCATACCATTCCAGGCCCCGGTCGTAGAACTTATCGAAGAATTGGGTCTCTTTAACGCCGTAAGGCAGGCCCACCTGTCCGACGAGGTTCCCGTGCAGCCAGGTGGTGCCGGTTCTTTTCGGCCCTACCGCGATGGTCTGAGGCAATTTGAGAGCTTTCGCCCCGGTCATGGATTTGTACTCTCCAGAAGAATACTCTCTGAGCCAGACTCGGGGTCCAGCCGAGACAGTATGTCCTTGTTCATAATAAAATTAACAACCGTTCGCACCGAATCATTTAAGGCCAAAGATTCGGTATCGATCACCATGTCCGGTTTCTCGGGAACTTCATAAGGGGAGGAAACCCCGGTAAAATTTTTAATGATGCCCTCTTGCGCCTTTTGATAATGTCCTTTAATGTCCCGGCGGGTGCATTCTGCCACGCTACACTTTACATAAATCTCCCAGAAATTATCGTTGGCGAAGCGGTTCCGGACATAGTCCCGATCGACAGCATAAGGAGAGACAAAGGCAGTCAGGACAAAGATTCCCGCGTCCACCAGCAGCTTGGAAACTTCCACGATGCGACGGATATTTTCCTCGCGATCCTCCCGCCCGAACCCCAAGTCGGCATTTAGTCCATGGCGGATGTTGTCACCATCGAGCACATAGGTGCGGATGCCGAGCTTAAAAAGTTCCACTTCCATCCCATGGGCAATGGAAGATTTCCCGGCTCCAGGCAGGCCGGTAAACCAGAGCAGACCGCTTTCATGTTTATTGACGCGGTTCCGGTCAATTCTCTTAATATGGCCATCATGCCAAACCAATTGATTTTCTGTCATTTTTAAGACTCGAGATGGAAAAGTGTGGAAACCACGAGTTTTCATAATCCTCTCTCTATCGAGGGCCGCCAGCGGCCGCCTTCATCTTGAGCGCCCTTGCCGACACGACCACACTCTCAAAAGACCAAGTTTCAGAGGTAAATCAACCTGCACCACCAGCCAATTCCAACAAAATTTTCTGGATAACTACTTGGTCATCGAACTCACGCTCCATTTTTTGCCGGGAATAAGCTCCGAAACGGTTCCGAAGGTCCTCATTCTCCAACAAATCGGCCATGGCTGCTGCCAGGGCCCGTGGGTCTCGAGGTGGCACCAAAAATCCATTCTTATCTGACTCCACCGGTCCCCGGCAACCATCCGTGTCCGTAGTGATCACGGGTTTTCCCATGGCCATCGGCTCCAGTAAGGCCCGGGGAAAGCCTCCCTCTTTGTAATATGAGGGCAGCACCGCCAGATCGGAGACGGCATACAGTTCGCGCACATCCTTGCGAAACCCTAACCACTTAAGGTTAGCCCTCTGTTCGCTTTCCTGGAGATAGGTCGATGGCACACAATTGAGGCTACCCTCTTCCACCGGCCCCACCAGCAGAAATTTCACCTGGGGAAAGCATTCCCGAAGTATCTGGGCCGCATTTACATATTCCTTTACTCCCTTGGACCAAATCATGCGAGCGACCATGATCACTACGAGATTCTCAGGGGAAAGCCCCAGTTCTGCCCGCAGGCTTGTAAGTTTTTCCGGATATAGAGCCTCAGGGGAGAAATCTTCTAGATTCGTTGAATTAGTAGTCATAAAGACCTTATCAGCACTAACCAATCCCTGGTCCAGAAAATAGGTCAAATCCTCCCGGTTGGTAAACCACATCCGGTGGCTTGACCGGGAAGCCACCAGGTACATGCCTTCCACCAGGCGCCTGAGGGCCAGGCTTTTAAAGTCGATGGCGGGAAGAAAGACCGTCCCCAAGCCACGGACGGCCCCGATGATCTTACGAACCCGGGCTAACCGGGCGGAGATGCCCCCATAGATGATCGGTTTGGTGGCGAAATTGATGACCGCCTCAATGCGTCGACCCTTGAAGACATTATAGAGCGCCCACATAAACTTCAGGTCTTCCATGGGGTTAATAAAGCGGGCCATGCTGATGGGTAAGTGACATACCTCCAGGGCGTCGATCTCCTGCTGATAATAAGTTATAGGGCTGATCGTGTAAATTGTGTGCCCATTTTGCTGCTTCAAGGTCTTGATGAGCCGCTTACAAAACAGCAGGATGGACAAATCGTCCGGGCCGACGAAGGCTATCCTCATGTGTGGGCCTCCTGCCACAATGCCAGCATGAATAAGATCCAGACCCGGCGGGACCAGCGGTCCGGATCCAGGGGCAATCTTTCAAGAAGCAGGGCTTCCAGGTAAGACCGGTCGAACAAGCCGCGCAGGAGGCCATTGCCCGAGAGACAGACATCGTTCACCATATCATGAAGATCTTGGCGCAACCAGGTAATCAAGGGTATTTCAAAACCGCGTTTGGGCGCCGCAACTACCGCCGGAGGCAGGTATCGCCGGGCCAGGGCTCGCAGGATGGGTTTGGTAGTAAACCCTTTGCTTCGTATCCCTTGGGGTAAGGACACCGCCCATTCCACCAGGCGGTGGTCCAGGAAAGGGTTGCGCCCTTCCAAACCATGGGCCATAGTGGCAAGATCCATTTTTACAAGCATGTCATTATGCATCTGGAAATGAAAATCCAGAGCCATGAAAAAATCCATTTCGTCTAATGCAATTAGATGGCCGAACTGTCCTTTCAGGTCTTCCAGAAAAGCGGTCTGAGGAGGCGTTCTGCGATAAAGGAGGTTCTTTTCCTCCTCCCAAAAGCCATCCACGGACCAGACGATATAGCGCTGGAAGGGATCTCTTCCAAATCCCCGGATGAAGCGGTGGGCGAAGGCATATCTGGATCTGTAGGTCTTTGGCAGTGGCAGTAGTCTTGTGAGTCCCTGCCAACAACGGTTTGGCACCAGAGATAGAAGCCCGTGCGCCTGGTTGAACCACTTTATGGCCAACTGTCTGCGATAGCCACAGAAAAGCTCGTCCCCGCCCTCACCGTTCAACACCACCTTAAGTAACTTACGGGCTTCCTGGGAGATGCAGTAAGACGGGATAATGGAGGCATCAGCCAGGGGCGCGTCATAGGCCTGAACCACCCGCTGAAGAACCTGAGTCAAATCGGGAGACAGCCGAATGATGTGGTGCTTGCTATCGTAGCGGTTTGCCACCTCCTGAGCTAGCGGGCTTTCATCAAAGAGGCCTTCGGCAAAAGATATAGTGAACGTGGTCAATGGCCGATTTAGGTGGTGCGAGGCCATAGCGGTGAGCAAGCCGCTGTCGATACCCCCCGACAGGAAACAGCCCACCGGCACGTCGGCCCGGAGCCGCAGGCGGACTGCCTCGTTTAACAGGTGATCGGCTTGTTCGATTGCCTCTCTGAAATTTATCTGTAGTTTTCGATCCCAGGATAGCTCCCAGTAAGGCTGCGCGGTCAATTGCTGCTTACAGTCCAATTTCACCCAATGCCCGGCGGGCACTTCCCAGGCTTGCTGATAGATGGTGCGGGGCGCCGGTACAAAGCCGTAGGTCAGGTATTGATAGACGGCCTCCTCATCCACCGCCAGGGCGGCACCGGTGCGCAACGCCTTCAGCTCCGATGCGAAATAAAACCTGCCCCTCTCGGCCACATAGTAAAGCGGCTTCTTACCGGCCCGATCCCGTACCAGCAGAAGCGCTTGCTTCTGGTTGTCCCACAAGGCCAGGGCGAACATCCCAACGAGCCTGGGTAGGGTCTGTTCCAGGCCCCAATAGGCCGTCGCCTCCAGCAGTACCTCGGTATCCGAATTGCCTTGAAAGCGTACCCCGGAGCGCTCCAATTCTTGCCTAAGCTCCAAGTAATTATAAATTTCGCCATTAAAAACCATAACATATCTGCCATCACGCGACACGCGGGGCTGGTGGCCTTCAGGTGTCAGGTCAATTATAGCCAAGCGGCAATGGCCCAGGGCAGCCCGGCCCTGTTCATCCGTCCAATACCCCTGGTCGTCAGGGCCACGATGTCGCAGCGCCTGCACCATTCCGCAGACAAGGGCCCGGCGGTCTTCGGAATTAACAGATTCTTGAAAAATCACTCCGGCAATGCCACACATAGCACCATTACCCGCTGATGTTCAGGGGCGCATATTAAAGCGCTTATAATTTTTCCCCATACTTTATACTGGTGTCGAGGTAACCCCCAGATTTTGGGATACCCTTTATCACCGAGTTAACTTTCCAGATAACCGGTGATTATTCCGCTTCCATTTTTGTGGCGGACACTAAACAGAAAACAGAAAACAAAAAACCGTTTTAGGGTTATAAAGATAAGATGCAAAAGCCTCTCCTACTCAGGCTGACTAACCTCATTTTTGTAATCCTGCTCCCCGCCCTGGCAGTTTCCGCAATGGTCTCGTTTTTCCAGAAATCATATATAAGCAGTTATCTCCTCCTGTCGGGTGCCGGGTTTCTCTATCTCACCCGCCGCTGGAGCGACTTCGCTAAAATCACCTTAATCCTGGTTTGCCTGGTTATTTATCTGGCAGCCTATCTGACCAATGTTCTGCTCGTCTTCATGCAGCCCAGACTTGAACCTTCTGAGCAGCGTCTGCACGCAGCCCGGCGATTGGGAGTCACATACGACACCCGCACCCGTTTACAGATGATGGCGCACCTCCAGGAACAAGGCATCGATGCCGTGCCGGTGCTCTCTCCCCATAATCTGGTGTTGACCGGCAAAAGCCTGCCCGGGCCTGGCCGCCGTCTCCTTCCCCTGGGGGGTATTGCTCAAAAGACCACAGTATTTTGCAATGAATGCGGCGACTATGCCATTTACCAAGCCGACGAACGAGGCTTCAATAATCCCCGGGGGTCCTGGTCCCAGCCCCCCCTTGATGTTCTTATCATCGGCGATTCCTACGCCCACGGCGCCTGTGTTCCCCCGGGGGACGATTTGGCGAGCTTGTTGCGCCGGGGGGACAAGAAGGTGCTCAACCTGGGTTATTGCGGCAACGGACCCCTCTTGGAGCTGGGCGGCCTCAGGGAATATGCCCAGGCCCTCAAACCCAAGGTGGTCTTATGGATGTATTACGAAGGCAATGATCTCATCGATTTGGCCCGAGAAAGAAATTGTTCCTTTCTGACTCGTTACCTCCTGGATAATTCCTATTCCCAGGACCTGATCCACCAACAGGCCGCCATTGACCGGGCCTGGACCGATTATCTGGAAACCTCCCAAGCCAGAGAGGAGATAAAGTCTTGTTATTATCACTATAGATCGTTTTTGAGTTTCATGCGAAGCTTTCAATTAAATAAACTAACACAGACCATCCTGGAAGCTTATGACAGTATATCTGAATACTATTATCCAAAGCAGGTTCCTTCCTTTAGAAAAATAATAATACAAGCTCAGAGCCTGGTGAATTCGTGGGGCGGAACCCTGTTTTTTGTCTACCTGCCTGATTATCATCGCTACGCCGGTAAGGCCATGACATATCCTCTCAACCAAAGGGACCATATCTTGTCTATGGTGCAAAGCCTGTGTATACCTTTGATTGACTTCCATTCCACCCTTAGCCGTCTGCCGGACCCACTGGCGGCGTTCCCTTTCAGAACCAACGCCCATTACAACAAAGAGGGCTATAAGATGTTGGCCCAACAGATTGCCAATTCCCTGAAAGATTCACCCCCGGCAGGCGTGGCTAACTTCCCCGAAGCGGGAGGCCGGCCATAAGCTGGCGTTGCGGCATCATCGGCCTCGCCAACGCCGGCAAGAGCACTATCTTCAACGCCCTCACCGCCGCAAACCTGCTCCTCCCGGCCAGGGCTGGCTCCACCTCTGGCCGCGGGGAGCTCTGCTCTTTTGATCAGGGTGAACGCCAACTCAACCCAGGGGGACCATCACTGAATTTTTACCAGGTAGCTCCTTTTACTTGGCCACAACCGGTCCCCTATTGCATGTCCATTCACAGTAGTCCGTTATGAGCGCTTGATTACTGTGTATTTGGGTTTTTTCCATCTCGCTTGTATCATCCGGATATTAGTTGTAGCGGGAAAGCGAAGCATTCTGCCTTACATACTGCGGTCCTTGAAATGAATGGCAAGGGTCCGAAAGGCAAAGTTCGGAAAAAAGAGTCAGAGGCCAAGCACCCGTCTCAGGGCTGTTTCAACCTCCGCCATGCAAATGCAACGGCAGACTGCGCCTTTTAGCTCGTCTTCTCTTTTGCGGAGAATGCTTCTGGGGAGATGTCGGGGGTACCCCTGGCACTTCCTCATGTGTTATTAAGTCGGATAATGTAGCTCTCATATGCCAAGAGACCGAGGCACTGTTTATCCCAGTAACTCCAGGAGCATGTAAGATCCCTGTCCCACACGCCCTAAATCTTAGTAGCCGCCAAAATTAATGTACAACGCAAACCAAATCGGGATCAGTCCCGGTCCGGTAAAAATCTCCAGGGACCAGTCCCTCAGAGAGAGCGGCCGCATTATTTTGGAAAACAGGAAGGTTAGAACCTATGCCAGTTGGTTTAACTGTGAATGCTGGAGTAGCAAACTTGTTCCCACCCGGCTCCGTTGAAGGGGTAATCTCAAGACAGTTGGAAATATGATTCTGCGCTGTAATTAGCCAGTTGTGAAAACCGCCGGTTTTAAGGAAAATCCCAGGGTAACTTCCGTTTTCATTATCGCCCATGGTTAATGCAGAAAAAAAACCCGAGTTGTTGATGCGAATATTTCCCAATACTCCTAAATCGTTACGAATAACGGTGTTACTGGAATTTATTTCCAGAAGAGCGAACCAGTCCCTTGCTGCTGTGGAAAATACCCTAAAGGACCCATTAGCATCGCCAACATCAACGTTCACCTCAGCTCTGCAGGAGGTAATGTCATCCCGGAAAATACTACAAAACAGTGGTCTAAAAGCAGGTACCGAAGCCCTGTCGGGACTCACATAATTTATGTACCACTCCATAGTGTGATGATTTGCATGATAAAAGTGATTTTCGAAGGCCATAACCAAAGCAGGTTCATTTGGTACAAAATTTTCACCTGGCGGGCCATAGGAGGAAGCATTCCAGCCCATAGTAAAATATTGGTTCCACACTCCGTTGACCTGCCCCCATTATTTGTACCAAGTTTTAAGTTAGAGTTGGGTACAAGTCAAGCCAGAGATCCTGGCGGAGCTTAGCGGAGCCAGGATCTCTGGGAATCACCCTTATGGCCTCAGGTGCCGGTGGCCGATAACCCAAGGCACTATGGGGTCTGATCGTATTGTATTCCTGCCGCCAGCGCTCTATCAGGATCTGGGCCTCCTTCAAGGTATAGAAGATCTCGCCGTTGAGCAGCTCATCCCGCAGCTTCCCATTAAAGCTCTCGTTGTAGCCATTCTCCCAAGGACTCCCGGGTTCAATGTAGAGCGTTTTGACCCCGACCCGGCTTAACCACTCCCTCACCGCCTTGGCGGTAAATTCTGGTCCATTGTCCGACCGGATATAGTCTGGCGGGCGCCTTAAGACAAACAGCTCTGTCAACCGATGGAGCACCGCATCTGCATCCAGACGCCGGGCCACCTCGATGGCCAGGCATTCCCTGGTGTACTCGTCAATGATGGTAAGTAGGCGAAAGGCCTTACCATCATGGGTCCGTGCCGTCACAAAATCATAGGACCAAACATGGTTCGGCCAACAAGGCCGGAGACGTATACAAGAACCGTCGCTTAACCATAATCGGCCCCGCTTGGGCTGCTTCTGGGGCACTTTCAGCCCTTCCTGTTTCCAAATGCGCTCCATCCTCTTATGGTTCACCACCCAGCCATCATCCCAGAGCAAAGCCAGGATACGACGATAGCCGTAGCGCCCATATCTGATAGCATAGCTGATGATGGCAGCAGTCAGCCCCACCTCGTCCTCAGGCGCAGTGGCCTGGTAACGCTGGGTCGCACGCGGTTGCCCTATTACCCCGCAGACCCGGCGTTCCGACACCGGCAACGCCTTGAGGACATGCTCCACGCATTGCCGGCGACGGGTCGGGCTTAGAAGTTTCCCCTAACTGCCTCCTGGAGGATCAGCTTGTCCAGGGTCAGATCCGACACCGCCCTTCTCAGCCGAGCATTCTCTTGCTCCAGGGCTTTAAGACGCTTGGCCTGTTCTACCTTTAGACCACCGTACTCCCGGCGCCAGCGATAAAAGGTCTGCTCGACGATGCCCAAGCTGCGGCAAACCTGGGCCACCGTCTGCCCTTTTGCTAAAGCCACCTCGGCTTCCCGCAGTTTCCCAATGATCTGCTCCGGAGTATAACGCTTCCTGCTCATATCCCTGCCTCCCTTCGATCCACCACTCTAACTTAACATGTGGATCAGTTTTTGGGGGGCAGGTCATGAATCATTTCAAAGGGTGGTTTACCACTTGTGGCGGGAGTACAAGAAAATAAGTTAACCGCCTCCCCCTCTACATCCTGTGAAAAGTTAAAAATAGCGGATATTCCGGGTTTATTAATAACTGATGATGATAATAATATTATTGTCACAATCAACCAGATTTTAATTAGGACTTTCATCTTCTCCCTCCTAGTGCTTGTAGCTCCGTGGGTATCCCCCCTCAAGGACCGCGGATCTTCCTATTTCCTTTAATCCATCCCACAGGAAGTCATTACAATCTGCACTTTCTGTCCAGTTAACCAGTTTTATTGGGTTTCTCTAAAACAAAGACGATCTGCCAGGCCCACCATTTGATCAAAGGTATCTTCAGAAGCAATGAGTCAATGACCTCCAGGGTCCTCAGAAGGACAGGGAAAACCGCAGTCCGCCGGAAGGGGACCGCAGCAATGCAAGCCAAGTGGTAGAACCCCAGGATTTTCACCTCCTGGAAATACCGCCGCGCCTCCAAGATTTTGTCTTTCTTTAAGATATGGTCTACTTCCCAGGCGGTGCGCAATTCGGGGGTTTTGCGACGGTAATAATTAATAAAAAAATTGTGACCCAAAGCTTCCACGCAGATGGCTTTACCTTTGGGTTGCAACACCCGGGCCATTTCCTTATAGGCAAGATCCAAGTTAAGGTGGTGCAGAGCTCCATACTCCGTCAAGATATCAAAAGAACTGTCTGGAAAAGTCATCGCTTCGGCATCCATTACCTCAAAATGGGCGTTGGGCAGATTTAATTTCTCGGCTAAAAGACGGCAATTCTGGATCGAAACCGCTGAGATATCGATCCCTACTACCTCCCGGGCTCCCTGCCGGGCAATATACAAAGAATCATCACCGTTGCCACAACAGTAGTCCAAGATCCGCTTTCCTGGGGAGTTCTCTTGAAACCAGGAAAGGACTCTCTCTCGGCTGAGACGCTCGATAGAGTAAAACTTCATATTATCCCAGAGTGGGTCGGACTGGATTTTTTCCTCCAATTCCAGGGACCATCTCTGGCCAAAAGAGTTAGTCCGCAGCACATCGTGGAATTCTTTTTCCTGTTTTTTACGTTTTTCCAAAGTAGTCATGACGCATCTTCTTCAAACATCAATTTAATTCATTCAGGGCATGGTCCATGAGTTCTTGGTGCTGCATTAGGGAGGAGGCAGTATGATCTTCACCCCACTATCTCGCGATAAATGGCCTGCAGTTTGTCCATCTGGGCGTCAATGGAATAATCATGGAAAGCTATCTGTCGGCCCCGCTCGCCCAGGCGGCGTCTGAGTTGAGGATCTTGAGCCAGTAGGATAATGGCCTGCGCCAATCCATGCACATCCTCGGCCTCCACAAGAAGTCCACTTTCACCGTGGCTAACAACCTCTGGAATCCCTCCCACCCTGGTGGCGACCACTGGCTTTCTCATAGCCATGGCCTCTAGAATGGCACCAGGCACGCCTTCCTGACGGGAAGGCTGCACCAAGATGTCCATGAGGCTCAAAATTCTCAGGCAGTCGGCCCGCCAGCCGGTAAAGTAAACGTCATTCAACTGGTGGCGGGAGATAAATTCTCTTAGTCCCGACAGATAGTCTAGATATTCTGGCGTAACATCGTCACCTACTAGGTACAAGGCCACTTGAGGCTGAACTTGGCGGATCTTCAACATAGCTTCCAGCAACAGGTCGACCCCTTTGAGGGGCGACAGACGAGCCAGCAGGATGAGATTGAGACGGTCTGCACGCCAGTTGAGTTCACCTTTAAGACACTGTGTGTCCCTATCAGCCGCTTGGTCGATCTCTTGGAGGTCGACGCCAGCCGACAAGATCCTGATTTTATCGGCGTAACGCCCGATTAAGCGGGGATAGCAACGATCCCGCATAGTCCGGTTCAGGAATAAGATGCGATCTGCCAGTTGAAAGCCCAGGCGGTCCAAAAAAGGATTTTCCAGGTGGCCCTTGACCCACCATATAACCGGTTTGCTAGCCAGCTTGGCACCCAGTCCCACCAGGAACAGGGAGCGGAGATTATGGCACTGAATAAAATCAATCCCACGGGTTCGAAGGAAAGTATACACTTTAAGGTTATAATACAATAAGCTTAATAACACTCCCACACGGCGCAAAAGATTCTGCTTCAAGATGACTCTGCCAAAGGTCAGGAGGTTCCGGGGCGCTGGCAAATAAATATACTCACATTGAAGCTTGGAGATTTGGTTGAAAAAATTAGACTTAATCGGAGATGCAAATAACATTTGATAGAAATCTCTGTCGATTCGATCAAAGATCGTGAGAATATACTTGGTGTTACCTTCCAAAAAATGGTGCTCATCAAGGTAAGTCTCAAAAAGCATGCCTGTTTTGGGGTAAGCCGCAAAAGGGCGGAATTCCCGAAATTTTTTTATGTGTAAAGCTGGCTTCACCATTGCTTTAGGACCTTACCCCTGGCCATGCAGATAATCCTCATCACGGGCTTTTCCACTTCGCTCATGTTACGAGCATTTTATAAGGAGTATGGCCGGTATCAGCGCTTTGTTTTAACATCCTTTGGAATAACAACCCGACATCTTTTGATTTTCTTCGGTTATGGCGAAACACAAACTCGTCGAGGTAATGCTGTAAATGTTTCTTGCTAACCCTTCCCTGGTGCGTTCCAAGCAGCCACCTCTTCAGAAGAGAAACAACCCGATTGACATGGGGCAGTGGATTCTCGGGAGAATCTTTGGCTCTCAGGATAACCCGTGTGAAACCCATTTCCTCAAGGGGATTGTATCCTCTCCATCCATCGGTTTCTATGATCGCTCCAGACTCCACATTGAAGATAGTAAAGGAAACCAAACTCGAAGCCGAAAAATCGACAATCTGCTGGATCCGAATGCGTCCAAGTCCTCGCCCTGCTTCTTTGATCTCTACCGCTACGGCAATTCGGGACTTCTTCAAACTTTGTCTACCGGCAACCTCCGGTTCTGCGCCCCCTATAAAAGCATCGTCAATCTGAACTCTCCCGGAGAGCTTCTCTCTGCCAGCGCGAATCATTGCTCTTCTAAGTTTATGAAGCCAGACCCAGGCAGTTTGTGTACTTTTCAAACCCAAAAGACGTTTCAAGCCGGCGGCGCTGACTCCGGGTTTTTGGGTGCAAACCCACCACATGGCGCGAAACCACATCAGCAGCGGTTTCCTGGTGCCATGCATGATGGTTCCTGCAGTCAACGAAGTTTGATGGTGACAGTTAGAACATTCCACGAGCCATCGCTTGTTGAGCCATCCGTGATCATGGCCACATTGAGGACAACGGAATCCCTCCGGCCATCGCTGCGCAAAGAGATATTTTCGGCAAGCATCTTCACTATGAAATCGTTCTGCAAACTCCATCAAATTTTTGGGAAAATCTGGACGCTGGGCATCTTGCATGTCCCAATTTTACCAATGTCCTCAACATGAGTAAAGTGGAAAAGCCCATTACAGCATTACCTCGACGAGTTTGTGTTTCGCCATAACCGAAGAAAATCAAAAGATGTCGGGTTGTTATTCCAAAGGATGTTAAAACAAAGCGCTGATACCGGCCATACCCCTTATAAAATGCTCGTAACATGAGCGAAGTGGAAAAGCCCGACCTTGAATTGAAATGAGGTGGGGGAAAATCGAAATTAAACGGGGGATGGCGAGAAAAACCGTAAAATATGAACACTTTTAAAGATCGGCGAGGCCTCTCTTGACCTCGCCCTGATTGTGGTAATCAGCCATATAAATTTTCGATCCACCTCACCGCTTCCACATCGCTGACTTTCCCGAGATACCTCTGAGTGGTGGAGAGATTAGCATGTCTCAGGATGACCTTGCTGACGATCTCCACGGGCACTCCTGACCTTGAGGCATAGGTAGCCGCATGCCGCCTCAGGTCGTGTGGCCTCAGATGGACCCCCACCACGGCCCCGGCCTTTTTAACCATGACCCTGACCGCGGTATAGGTAATGGGGAAAATGCTTTGATCCCCTCCGGCGCCTCTGGCCTGGAGGTAATTCTTTAACCTTTCGGCCAACTTCTTGGGGATGAAAACCACTTCTGCGCTTTTCCCGCTTAGGGCCTGTTGGCAGCACTGAGGCCCCCCTTGCTGTGGTGAATTTTCCGATGACAATCATTATCAAGATGGACGAGAGAATATGCTTCAATCCCTGAGAGAAGATGGTTGCCAAGTCAGCACGGATGGACAAGACGAAAATAGGAAGAGCGCATAGATAAAATATCATATATAATAAACTCTTGGCAGTCCGTTCGTATATCTTCCTCAAAGCCCACCCAAGGAGGAAAAAGAGGCCAATGATTCCGAAATAACCGAAGTTTACATATCCTGTCGCCACCAGGCTGAAGCCCACTCCAGCTCCGGTATTGAAATAGTTGGGGAAAAAGGTTCTATTGAACCAATATACCGAGGTTTCGAAGGTTTCCCGGGGAAATAAAAAGGTTGGAATGAACGTGGACATGAGATCAGACAAAAGGGGTTTCCCATATAAGAAGGGGATCTGCTCTGGTACCGCTTGCAAGGCTACCGCCATATTTTCAGAGGCGGTGCGAAATTCGCTACATATGATAGTTAATAAGATGTTCCTATAATCAAACAATAAGAGATTACTAATACTATCAATGGACATGTCCGAAAGCAGAAACATCTTGAAGGCCCCAAGGATGGTGGATAAATACATCCCGATTACCTGGACAAATAAAAAATATCTGAATTTAATCTTCTTATAGAAAATATGAATAGTAATTATCAAGGTTAATAAATAATAAAATAATGGATGCCGATCACCGCCAGCCAAAAGACTTAGAGGGAGGTACGACGAAAATAAAAGAATTATTATAATTGGAAAGCCTTTGTTTAACATCTTATTGCGGATCAAAATAGTGACTATTGAACAAATTATGACCATCCAACAAAAACTTAATGCAAGAACTGGATTATATAATGCAATTTTATCAGTTTTCTCTTTAATTCCATAATATACTATTCCATAGAGATAAATAAGAGAAATTATAGTGCCTAGTGCCAATAAATAGTGGCTCCCTCTAAATAAATCACTGTTATATTTTTGCCTCTTAAAAATAGAGAGGTTGTAGGAAATGGTTTTGGGGCCTACTGCCAACGAAAAGACCAAGAGAGCTAAGTATTGGGCAGAAATCAATTGAATATAATCGAAGTTCTTGGAGTACTGAGGATAGAAAATATATTCGCCCATCATATTCATAATGGGAGTCGATAAAGAATAAACTGCAAAAAAAATGTTAAACCAGATAAAGGGGTGGGATAATTCAAAATTAACACTCTTGGCTAAACAGCTAATCAGGACCAGAATACTGAAAATTGCCAAATTTTCTGAAGGGCTTCCGAAGACCCCTATTGCCCTAATCATTAGAATACTCGAGAGGGCTATTCCCAGGATAAAAACATATCTCTGAGAAAAATAACTACCTTCTAAGGATTTAATGCGCCTTATAGAACAAAGGTCCATAATCAATTTCTCAAATTATGCCTATAACCGTGAGAGGTTCATCTCAGGATTTGTTTGACTTTCAGTGCCATTGCCGAGTTCATAATTAATCTGTAAATATTATTAGATGCCGGATGAGAGGATAATAATCTTCTGATAACCTTAGCTGCAATCTTAATAAAAGGCTTCTGGCCCCTGTAAACATCGAAGTCAAAAAGATAAAATCGCATTTTAAGGCGGTTCTCTGGGAAGGTTGGCAATTTTACAACAACTCTATTGCGTTCCATAATCCGTTTATCTTTGGAATTATTTAAAAGCCCCATCTCTTTACAACGTTCGGCCAGCCTAGTTCCGGGGTAAGGAAAAAATATACCTAAATAGCACCACTCTGGTTGACAGATACGATTCAGCAATACGGTCTGCAGAAAATCTTCTTCAGTCTCCGTCGGCAAACCTATCATATTCTGGAAACCGAAGTGCAGGTTATACTTCCGAGCCAGCTCTGCGAATCGTATCACATCTTCATTAGAATAAATCCTATTCATTATTTCTCTGCGAATACGTTCACTTCCTGACTCCAGGCCAACCGTTAAATATTGAATATTTCCTTTTGTGCAGGCTGCAAAGATCTTTTCGAAATCACAATTTGGAATTATACGTATATTAGTACCAAAAGTTAAAGGTTCAGGCAATCTATTATTAAATTGCTTTAATTTATCGCATAATGCGAATACCCAATCCTTGTGAAGATTGAAGCTTTCTACCTCAAAAAAATAATTTCTTTTTTCGGGAAATTGGTCATATAAATAAGACAGTTCCATTATTATATTTTCAGGCGAGCGAACCCTAACGTATTCTCCAGGAGATATGCTTCTCAAGGCGTGGTTGCAGCAATAACTGCAATTAAAGTAACATCCTCGGCCAAGTAGAATAGAGAACTTTGCCCCTGGTATTTCCTTAATCCACCTATACCACATATCCCTATAAGGAAATGGGAGATCATCTAAATTTCCAAGGAAGGGCCGTGTTGGATTTTTCTCAATCTGATCACCCTGGCGAATCCACAGATTCGCTATGTTGGTAATTTCTCTGCCTTCCTCAATTTGTTGTATTAGCTCCAAGGTGGGGTACTCTCCCTCGCCAATACAAATAGCCTTGAATGGCCCTTCTATTACCTCATTTGGATTAATAGAAGCATGCGGTCCTCCAGCAATTAAAATAATATTAGGATAATGATCTTTAATATATTCGGCGATTTCTAATATAAAAGGATATTGCGATGCTATAGTATAAAAACCAATTATATCTGGTTTGATTTCTTTGATATTTTTATCAATGATTTTGAAACTCTCTTTTTGCCAAGTGTTACCAATAACAACCAGGAATGGCTCGTGTCCATTTTGTTTTAAGAGGCCTGCTATATAGGAGATGCCGAAACTAATCTGATCTGGCTCTTGAAGAGGCTTTGATGGAGACTGGATATTATCCAAAGAATAAACAAAAAGTACCCTCATTTTGCTTACACTCTCCTATCTGCGATTTTCAAGCTGTTTGTGAAGCTAAAGCCACTGATTCTTAGATTCCCGATCGAATGCTGAAATGCTAATAGATAGCCATCATTTGATGAAAATCTGGTGAAAGTTATGGCCCCCCGCTTATTATACTACGATTAAGTAAGCCACAGCCATTCTATGCGGTATGATATTAAGTCCCGGAGGTTTGCCTCAGGGCACTTTCTGGGAGACGATCTTCAAATAAACAAGATAGGAGCCGACAAGACGAAAAAGCAGGCCGAGACAAATGGCCCAGGCGGTTCCCCAGAGCCCAAACGGCGGTGTGAGTAGATAACAAAGAAAAGTGGTAATTAGCAGGGCCACTACCGACAATACGGCCAAGACATTGAGCTGCCTCATGGCAGTGAAGACAAAGGCAAAAAATTGGGAAGTAGCGCCGAATCCCATAGCGATCGTCAACCAGAAGAGCGCCGAGGCAAAGGGGGCATAATCAGGTCTGAACAGCAGCGCCAAAATTTTGGCCCCAAAGCAGAGGGTTACCAGGGAGGCGCATACACTTGCCGCCGCCAACAGGGCCAATATTTTCTTGATGAAGGATCGGAAGGTGAGCCGGTCCACTAGCCAATAGCGAGCCAGCCTGGGAGCCATGGCGCGGCCCAGAGCGGCGGCAGCCATATCTCCGAAGGTCAGAACATAAGCGATGGGACCGAAATACCCCAGGGTTTTCAGGCCGCTGTAATACTCCAAAAAAAACCTCGGAACCGTGGCATTCAAAGAAATCAGCACTGCAGAGACGCTCAAGGGGGCAGTTTTTTGGGTCAGCTTCACGAGATCTTTGAGGGACACCCTGTGGTGCTTGAGACGCGCCTGCCGCCCCACTTTGCAACCACAAGGGACATCAAAACTTATCAAAATTAGCAGGCCCATCGCTGTCACTCCCATAAGGGACAGCAGCAAGTTTTGGCTGGAGTGAAATAGTAACAAAAAGACCGCCAGGGATAGGGTACCTTTAAGGGTCAAAGAGACGGCAAACAGGTCCATCCTTTCATACATCTGTATGAGGCCGAGAAAGATATAACTTAGATTTTCAATAGCCTTGCTGACGGCAACGACAAGGATAATCATCATGATTTCCGAACTATAATTCAGAAACTTGGCAGTTAGAGCCGCACCTAGGATGAGCAGCAAACCACCACCTAAAGCCAGTATCAAGTAATTATTGAAAGAAAATTCGAATGTAACATCGACCGCAAGAATGCCTGTCAATTGGGAGCTGATAATTTGAATGGGAGCGCACACCGCCATGGCCAAGACAAAGGTTCCCACGAGGTGCGGATTTCCTAACCGTGTCAACAGCATGATCAGACCGAACTGGCAGCCATTGTAAATAAGGAGCGCCAGCAGGCTCCAGAGAAAATTGACCTTGAGCGAAAGGGGAGAGACGCTTTCCAAGATGCCAACGGTGTCGCATTCATTTTCGGTCATTTGCAAAAATTATAAGACGATTATTGCCATTTGGTTAAATGGAGCAAGACGATATAATAAGAAGCAATCAGTATAACTTAAAATAACTTTTCGGAACAGAGGTCTTATCTTGACTTTCTTTGTGCTTCCGCGGCCAACTTTTATAGTTTCGAAGGGAGAGTTTTGCCCTGGACATAATTGCCGCGCCATTGCGGGTCATATTCGGGGAGAATTTCAGTGAGCTTAATCTTGATGGAATGAGCATCGTGAGTGCTGGCAACTTGATAGAGCTCTTTAAGTTTGCCATCAAACCATTGGGCAAAGTCAGAATGATTTTTTTTCCCATTCCAGCCATTGGGGTGAAGTACCTTGATTTTTTCATGCCAAGTGGTAATGATGTCTTCGCCCTCGATGAAAAGTTCTTCGTAAAGTTTTTCCCCCTCCCGCAAGCCGGTGAAGATAATATCCACGTCTCTTCCCAGTTCCTTCCCGGACAGCCTTACCAATTCTTCGGCCATCTGTACGATTTTAACTGGGGTCCCCATTTCCAGGATAAAGGTTTCACTACCTTCGCCTATCCCCCCGGCCTGGAGAATGAGCTGGGCCGCCTCGGAGATGGTCATGAAGTAGCGAGTCACTTCGGGATGGGTCACAGTAAGGGGTCCACCCTGTTTCAACTGACGCCTGAACAATGGAAGCACAGATCCCGAAGATCCAATGACATTGCCAAACCTTACCGCCATGAATCTGGTGCCGTTCCCTTTAAAAGACTGCATCAAAAGCTCGGTCAGACGCTTGCTGGCACCCATGACATTGGTGGGTCGCACGGCCTTGTCCGTGGAAACCAGCACGAAACGCTCCACCCTGTATTTAGTGGCTAGGTCCATAACCACCTGGCTCCCAAGCACGTTATTAAAGATCGCCTCCGAGGGGTTTTTCTCCAGCATGGGCACATGCTTGTAAGCTGCGGCATGAAAAACTATTTGAGGCCGATACTCTTCGAAAACATTTTCCATCCGCGACTTGATCTGCACTCTGGCGAGAATGCAATGGTAACGATTGAATTTTAGTTCGTGCTCAAGTTCCATTTGGATGTTAAAAATGTTCTCCTCACTGGCGTCCACCAAGATAAGTATCGCGGGGTCGAAATGGATTATTTGCCGACATATTTCCGAGCCAATGGAGCCACCGGCGCCGGTGACTATCACTCGTTTTCCCTGTAGATATCGGTTGATTTCCATGGTATCCAGGCGCACCGGTGGTCGCCGCAGCAAATCTTCGTACATCACATCGCGCAGACTTTTGATGCTTACCTTTCCGTCAATGATAGCGTCGATTTCCGGCAGAGTCTGGTAGCGAACCTGGCAGCTATTGCAAGTATCAGCAATTCTACGCATTTGGGGACCGGTGGCGGAAGGGATGGCAATGAGTACTTTATCAACTTGCTCGCGTTCGACAATTTCCGGAAGCATTTCTATGCTTCCATAAACCCGCGTTCCATATAGACTCCGGCCCCACTTGCTGCGGTCATCGTCTAGAAAACCCAGCAGGCTGTAGTTGAGGTTGGGATTGTCTAAGATTTGCCGAGACACCTTTTCCCCGGCGTCGCCGGCGCCAATGATAAGAATAAATTTCTCTTTTGGTCTATGTTTGCTGCGGTTGGGAAGATAAGAGGGCAAGAGACTACTGAGCATTTGAAATTGCTTTGAATAAACTAAGCGAATGAATAGGCGTAGCTCCCCGCTCAGTATTAACGTTAGGCAGCAATCGACCAGAAAGATCGACCGCGGGACGCCTTGAAAGTCAATTATATAAAACGTGGCAATAATGTAATAAAGCATGGAAACTATGCTGGCTTGCCCCAGCCGCCACAAATCCTTACGGCTGGTGTATCGCCACATGCCCCGGTATAAGCCAAAGAGAAAGAAGATGATGATCTTACCGGGCAAGAGAAATGGCAACAACTTCAATATCTGGAAGCGATACATCGGTTCTATGGCAAAGTCAAACCGCAGCAGGTACGCTCCTATGAAGGCCATAACGAAAATGGCGAAGTCAGCAGCCAGGACGATATAAAATCGCTTATTACGGAGTTGGGCAAGCATAGGTGCGTTACCGCGGCGCTGAAGCCGATGTTAGTAAGAAGAAATTTTTATCGCTGAAACAGATAAAAAAGAGAGACTGCCATATTAGCGGGGTTTATGAAATATCGCTGAGATCGAAACCGGGTGGGGAACCGCTTTGAAGGCTATGCCCTCAATTAGCTTAATCGGCTCGATGATCACCATAGTATTTGGAATAATATTTATAATGATAATGGTAATAATAGCCGCCATAAGGATGGCCGTAGTAGCCTACGAAATTCAACACTGCGCCCAATACGGGGGCCGGGGTTAAGAGCTGGTTTGCCAAGCGGCCGGCGCTCTTAGGGGTGACATTATGTCTCGTAATCAGCAGAACTCCGTCAACCAGAGCGGAGACAAACCGGGCGTCCGCAAACCCCAACACCGGCGGAGTATCGATAATAATGTGGTGAAACTGTCCCCGCAGTTGTACCAGAAGCTCCTTAAAGGTCTCAGAGTTCACCAAATTTGTAGGATTGGGAGGCTTGGCCCCTGCGGTGATGATTTTCAGGTTGGGGATGGCGGTGGGCCGGAGAATCTCTTCCAGGGTGGCGCTGCCTGTCAGGTAATTGCTCAGGCCAGGTTGGGAATCCAGATGAAAAATTTTATGAAGCCGAGGTTTCCTTAAGTCACAGTCGATCAAAACCACCTGGCGTTCATTCAAGGCATAAGAGGAGGCCAAATTGGAAACGAGAGTGGTCTTCCCATCGCCAGGGTTAGGGCTGGTAACCATAATGGTGCCGGGAGGCCGGCCAGAAGTGGAAAGCATGATGGAGGAGTAGACATGACGGATGGCTTCACTGACCATGGATTTGGGTTGCTTATAGACCATCAAATCCATATCCCCCGCCTTCACATCGTCCTGGCTGCTCCTCTGGATGTGAGGAAGGTAGTGGCTGATTCCCAGGGCTTTGGTCTTCCTACGGATGAGACTCATTTTCCCATTGCTGCTTAACAATGGTACAAGCCCCAGCGATGGTAAACCACAAGCTCTTTCCAGGTCATCCACGGATTGGATGGAGTCATCCAGGTGTTCCAATAAAAAGACCAAGCCGATACCCAAGGTCAGACCCAGGATGGCGGCAATGGCTAGATCGCGTAAAGTTTTAGGCTTGAAAGGCTTTTCAGGCAGCAACCCAGGGTCGATGACTACAACGTTGGAGGGTACCATGGTGCAGGCGATGTTGGCCTCCTTGACCCGGGCCAGGAGGGCCTGGTAAAGCTGCTCATTGGTCTTGGCGTCCCTCTTCAGGATTTGAAAGTCGGTAAGATTATCTTGAAGCTTGGCCATCTGGGCTTTCTGGTTCGTGAAACTATCGCTCAGGAGTTTTTCCGTGCGTTTGGCCGCCTCATAATCCGCCTTGACACTTTCTTGGAGACGTTGCACTTCTGCCTGGAGGCGGCCCTTTAATTCGGCTAGGTTGGCCCGTTCGGCCAGCAGGTCCGGATGTTTGCCTCTGAAAACCTTTTGCATGGCCGACACCTTTGCCTGTTGGGCCACTAACTGCTGGCGTAGTTGGGCCACTAGGGGATGGTTGAGGATGAGGGGAGCATTGGGCCCTTTTTCCTTAATCTGCTTATATTGTGCCTCCTTGGCCATCTTCTCGGCCTGGGCCTTAGTGAGCAGGCTACTTAGGTCGATGAATTTCTGCACCACCACGTTGTCTTTGTCTTCCAGGGTAAAAATATCAGTCTTTTGCCCGAATTTATAGAGCTTCTTTTGGGCCTCCTGAACCTTGGCCGCCATTTCTTGGAGCTGCTTGTCCAGCCACTTTTTTACCAGGGCGAAAGACTCGTTACGCCGATTAATGGAGAGATACATGTATTCATCGGCAATGGCGTTGACCACCCGTTGGGCCATGGCCTTGTCGGGAGATTGAAAGGCTACTTCCACCAGGTAAGTATTGCGAACCGGGGTGACCTCCAATTTCTTCAAGAAGGCATCTACAATTAAATTTTCTATTTCATTTTCGGTTTTATCGGGGTTCTTTTCCCGAATAGACTTGAAATCGGTATGCTCCTTCAAATTCAAATCCTTGATGACTCGCTGAGCCAATGATCGACTTTGCAAAATCTTGTACTGGGTTTGCTGGAACATATCCACATCACCGCTGGTTAGTTTGGCCAGTTTGTCTTCCAGGGTCACCTGGGAGCCGGGATTGTCCTGAGTGATTTGCAGGGTTGCGGTGGTGCGGAAAATGGGGGTCCGGGTGAAGGTGTAAACCGCCACCAGCAGGAATATGCTTAAGAAAGTACTAATAACCCACCACTTGCGCTTTATCAGGATATGCAGATATTCCCTCAAGTTTCGTCCCCGGGACATCTCCGCATAATAATCGATATCCATTGGCGACGGAGATGTGTCCGCCATGTGAGGATGGTGTGGTGGCATTACAATAGGAGGCTGGTCATGATTTGACATTGGTTATAGCTCCGGTTTATATGCTTTGCTGTTATCCTCAAAAAGCGGCCATGCTATAGGAACCAGTGGGGATGGGTAGCAGGGTCCTGATAACGTAAAGGGTCTTTTTGAGGGTGCTTTCGTTGACCACCACCACATCGTTATCTTTCAGCGGCAGATCGGGGTTACTTCTGGCGATGATGCTGTCCAGATTGGTATTAATGCTGATTGGTTTCCCTTGATCGTCAAAGCGCATGACGGTAATGCTGCTGGTGCCTAAAATCGGATCAACACCCCCGGCCATGGCCACGGCCTGGGATATGGTGATATTTTCCTTCACCGCAATATTCCCTGGCTTCCTCACCCCCCCCAGGACATAGGCAGTGCCGGCAAAAGGCACATGCACAACGTCGCCGGTGTGTATGGGGATGTTCAGTTGCGGCTCCTGTCCGCTTACCAGACGGCGCAGGTCGATTACGATGGTTTCCGTCTTCGGAGAGAAAGGCTTGGCGGCTCCAGTTTTCATGCTGGCAGCAAGATCAGGGGCGTTCTGGTGGCGGATAACGTCAACAACATCCCCGGCCTGGGCCCCGCCCCCGGTGGGATAGCCTTGATTAATGAACCCGCCAGCCAGGGACAACACTTCCAGGAGGGTACGGGGGCCGATGATCTCATAGGACCCGGGCTTGGCCACCGCCCCAGTGACCGCGACCCGCTGGTGGCGGAATTCCTTGACTGCCACCGTAATCTGGGGATTAACCAGGTACTTGGCATCGTATAATTCAGTCAGGCGCTTTTCGATCTCCTGGGGAGTCATGCCGCCCACTTTGACCACCCCCACCAGGGGCATGGTGATCTCTCCCTGGCCGTTGACCCGGGGTTCCCGGTTAAGCTTATCTTGGCCATAAATTTCGATGACCAACTGGTCTTCCGGCCCCACCTTATAGTCCTTATAACTTGTCAGCGAGGCCTGGGTAGCCTGGATCATTAATTGGTTTTGCAAGTCCTGGTTCGGGTTCTGAACTTGTCTCTGGGATAGCGCCTGAGCAGTAAGGACTTGCTGGGAAGGGCCGCCGCAGCCCCATAACATACATAAAGCTAAGAAGCCCAAGACAATCACATTCCAGTTATGGATGCGGGCAAGAGTTCTTGCACCGGCTTTTGTGTGTGTATGTATTATCATTGATCTATCAGGCATGTTTCGCACCCCTACAAGTTTTGCTATGATGCTATTTAATTGATTGAACTAAACAGTAAGATAGTTAAATTTCACAGAACAATTGACCATGCTATTTTAGGAAAGGACCTTTGTTCTTTTTAAGTAAATCTTCATCAGAGGTACTATCATCCGCAGCTTTCTTTCTCACAATCCTTTCTTCATGGAGAGACTTTAGTAAATATCCATCTAAGAATGACCCTGAACCTGCGGTGCGCCCCTGATTATATCTTTGAAACCTGAAGACAGTGCCTGTAGCATCCTTCTTCAGGCCGTCGGGCTGAATTTCCGATTTTTGATGATGTCCGTGCGTGGGCTTGGAGGATTTTGGTGTGGCGCTACTTATTGGTTTATTTGAGGTTTTACCAATATTTCGTTTGTTAGCATCAATAGTGTTTGTTTTGAAGGACGCATCGAGACTTTGATTATTGCTCTCTGGTGAATATGGTTGCAAAAATTGCTTTTGCGGCTCCTCTTTTAACGTATTGCCGGCCTGACCCCACGCCCACCCGCTGGTGGATAATAGGGTTATTAAGCAAACAGGCAAGAACCATCCTTTACTCATGACCAAGACTCCACCGCATCGTCATCCAATTCCACTGCCACCGAACGCCGGAACAGCTCCACCGAGACGATAAGACGGCGCTTCTTCTCCTTGCGCCCCTGGATGATGCCGATAGTCCCGGCCAGGGGGCCATCGAGCACCCGCACCTGCTTCCCTTTTTCCAGGTACCGCCAGGTGTAGAAAGGTTGATCGCTCTCCACAATGGCCCTGATGGAGCCGACCGTTTCCTCCGGCACCGGGGTGGGTTTGCCATTTACTAAAATCCGGACCACCCCCGGGGCCTTGAGAATTTTAAGATAATCGTAAGTATCGAGGGGCGTGTGCACGAATAGATAACCGGGAAACAAAGGAAGTTTGATGAGTGGCGTGCGGTCGCGCCGACGCCTGGTAATCACCCGGGGCAGAAAAACTTCCATCCCCTTTTGCTCCAAAACCTTCTCAACCTTGGCTTCGTGGCGACTCATGGTATAGACTGCATACCAGGAAGGAAAAGGGCTCGTTTGTCGGCTTCCCATTCCTTCGCTGTTTTTGCCTTCCATGACAAAGCTCCGCTCTCCTGAGCAATCACTCAGTTTCGCTAAATAAATTGTTATATCAATGTGTTATGCCTTAATCAGGTAAATAATTCAACAATCGAATGAGTTGCAAAGCTTTCTGTTTTCAAGAAACCGGCTCCACTTCTTCCTCCAGTTCCACGGCCACAGACTGCCCCAAAAGTTCCACATTTACTGCGAAATAGCGCTTCCCTGACTTACGGCGGCGCAGCGTGCCCGTGGCGCCGGCAAGTGGACCGGCAACCACCCGTACCTGCCGCCCGGGGACCAGCCCCGGCCATGGATAAACGGTTTTGCCGCATTCCACCATGGACCGGAGAGAAGCCACCGTTTCAGCCGGCACCGGGATGCAGTATTCCTTGGTGCGTACAATGCACCCTACCCCTCTATGCCGCACGATGGCGTTATAGTTCTCTTTATTCATCTTGGTATAAACGAACAGGTAGCAGGAAGACAAAGGGACTTCCAAGAGCTTGAACCGATCCCGCCGACGGCTGCGCACCGTAATGCGGGGGACAAAGACTTCAAATCCCCGGGCCTGCAGGTCCGATTCGACCATGGGTTCATGCTGATTGCGAGTATGTACCGCATACCAGGCCGGGCCTTCTTCTGCGAAAGGTCGATCCCACGTCTCCATCTTAAGCCCGTTCCACTCCATCCTGGTCGTTTTGGCCATCCATTAATTCTTCACCTTGTTGGTGAATCTCCATGAAAGCAGGGAGATGGGGATCTTGGTAATCTCGGAAATGATCTTGGCGATCTCAAAATCAGGGATTCTATGTCCCTTGATATAATTGGTCAATCTGACTTGGGTGAAAGTAGGGAATTCAGCCTTGATAGCTTCAAAAAGGCGACGGCGACCTACAGTCCCCTCTTGTTCGATCCATTGCTGCAGCATGATCACCTGGGAGATCACATGAAATGTAAAGCCGATAAACCCCTATTGTTCGCTGTCGGCTGGTTTTTTGCTTTGATGGATTGCCCGGTGGTCCTTACTTTTCCCAGCGGAGACGAAAAATAACACTTGTACCGCATCCGGTTTTCTGGACACAAGTTTTTCTTAAGCCGCCAAGGCAGAGTTCTGAGCTAGCCAGTTGGCTCGGGCCTGCCATGGGCTTTGATAGCCGTTTTTTTCCACCAACCACTCCCGG